>ULRX01009846.1_pt1 | contig 68528 bp, 60 predicted proteins | sample 1955871 | NCBI WGS metagenome assembly ULRX01 (sample SAMEA4835695, study PRJEB28245) | human gut metagenome | biome: gut microbiome; material: fecal sample | place: Denmark | collected 2008 | reverse complement strand
CAGAAGAATAATTAAAAATCTTTCTAGGATAATCATTAATCCAATTTTCCATGTATTTTATTTCGCGCTTTGTCACTTTGTCGAAGCTACCGCCTTTAGGATACCAACGCCTTACTAATTTATTCTGATTTTCGTTAGATCCTCGCTCCCAACTGCTGTAAGGATGACAATAAAAAATCTGTGTTCTATCTTTCTTGTTTCTTCTGGATGATTTCATTCCTTTCCAGTCACTAAACTCCGTTCCGTTATCCACAGTAATACTTTTAAAAATGTAGCGAAATGTTTTTTCGCCAACTTTTCTTTCAATTTGATCCAAGACTCTGACAACAGCACTCATTGTATGCTCTGACAATATATGTATTAACTCCTTTCGTGTTTTTCGTTCTGTTAAAACAAGCAATGATTTTTTAGATTTGCGTTGTCCACCTACAACTGTATCCATTTCCCAATGACCAAAATCCTTGCGTAAATTAATTTCCTTTGGTCGATCTTCTATAGTTGGACCTGCTGCAATACGCTTTCTTATTCTGTGGTATTTGCGTTTGGGTTTTAATTTGCGATATGGGCAATCCTCCATTGTAAGGTTAAGAAAAATGCCCCGTTTAATATAATTATAAAGAGTAGTCAAACAAACCTGCGTTTGAAATTCCAATTTTTTTCTTTTAATGTCTGCCAATAAAGCCTCTGGTGAGTATCTTTCTTCCAAAATCATTTTTTCTACATATTGAACAAATTCGTAATCGTTTCCAATTTTAAGAGGACGCGCCCTTTCTCTTCTGTTTCGCTCCGTTTTTTCTTGTGCCAACTCCGGACTATATATTTTAACTTCTTTCCAATCTGATGAGCGCCGTTTCCATGTTTTTCCTCGCGATAGTTCTCGATACACTGTACTGTGATGTACGCCAAGTTGCTTTGCGATCTGTGTTGGTTTAATACCTGCCGAATTCAACGCTTCTATTTTTAGTCTTTGATCCCATGTTAAATGATGATAACTTTTTCCCATTTTATCTTCCCCTTATTATTTTAGGGGGCATTACACCCCCTAATCCATCTTATAGCATATACTAATTTTTGACATACTCATCAACATCAACCCTGCTAAACATTGCAACCCAATGTCCATCATTATCCGTAGCAATAGCACCAAACTTATATTTTGTGTTGATCATATTCTTATAATGTCCTTGCGATCGTTTCCACCCAGCAATAACCTCCTTTGCCTCACAATCCCAACTAGCTATATTCTCCGCACCAGCAATAAAGACAAAAGCCTCTCCTCCATCACTTTCATCTTCTATTTTAGTGCAATATCCTTTACCGTATTTATTCAATACCTTTATAGCTGTCTTATCCATTAAATCATGAGAAAAATCTTTAAAATGTATATCGTTTACTCTTGCACAACAAATTTCATACAAAACATTTGACCATTCCATTGGCTGACTTCCGGCTTTCTTACGATACTGATTCTGAATCAAAAAAGCATCTTCTGCAGCATAACGATTTTCTTTTTTATATTTTGTTCTTCCTCTTTTATAGTACTTGCAATAATAGCCTGACGACTTAAATCTTTTCGTTCCTGAAAATGAACCATATACTTTTTCTCCATTTGAACCATTTTGGTACGCTCGAATCTTTATAATGACAGATTCGCCAACAAACAAATTCGTGATTGTTACTTTGTTTGTTTTTACCGTTCTGATCTTATTCCACTGCTTGGATGCTCTGGCATAACGAAACACCTCATATCCATCCGCCTTTTTAACCTTTTTCCATGTTATACGGTATCCTTTTTGATAGCGGATTCTACTCATTTTCTTTGCACGAGTATTCTTCCATCCTCTATAATATCCTTTTGCAGACTGCTTTTTTAAGCCTCTTACTTTTGCAACCCCTGCTGCATCTCCGATTGTTGCAGATACAAAGCAACTAACGAATAATGCCATAATTAATACACATACCATTTTTTTCATTAATCTTCTCATAATCCATTCCCCTTTCTTTGCTGTAGTCTCTTTACACTTCATCATATCCATTATTCTTGACTGGTCTTCCTTTTGTATAACGATACTCCAGCACAGCTATCCAATGTTCATTCCAAAATTCAAAAGTAGTATCACTCTGGACAGCTTTATAGTATTCATTAAACTTATCATATCTTTTGTGCATTTTGTTTTCATACTCTGTAGCTATTCTCTCTACTTCCTGCAGCGTTATTGTGTATTTTTTACGCCGTAAAGTTATAGTGGCTATTTTTCCCTTCTTGATCAAATCATACATTGCTTTATATGTAGAATCTAGCAATTCTGCTAATTGAACAGGTGAGATGTATTCCATAACCTCTGGAATATAGCTCCTTTTATCAACATATCCATTTTGCAGCCAATACTCTTGGCGTTCGTCCTCCTGCATTGCCAAGTAATTTCTAAGTTTCGTTATCTTTCTTTTTTCTGCATCTTGCCTATCACTTACATAAGCAAGCAGTGTGTCATTTCTTACAATATATTTCTTTTGCGGTGTTTTCTCGCCTTTAATATCCCCGCATCGAATCTTATCGTACACTGATCGATCAGTAAGATCAAGTAAATATGCTGTCTGCATCACATCCAAATATTCCATATAATCACCTTTCCATCATTCGATAGTTAGTCCAGTGGGATCTTCGGCAATTAGTTTCAAACAATAATTCAAAATACATTGGAAAAACACTTGCGATTGATTACATCCATTTTCTCTCGCAACTACCAATAACTGTTCTCTTTGTTCCTCATCCAATTCAACAGTCACCATTTTGTTACGCTCAATGTACATTGGGTCTGTTCGTGCTGTGATCAGCACTCGCTCATCAATCTTTCGCTCTCCCTGCATAAAATCCCGAATGGCTCGCTTAACGAACACTACCTTTTTCATCTCCTCACGCTCAACAAGAAAGTTCATAATGTCATACACTTCCTGCGATAAGTATGATGATAACAATCTGTTTTTTCTTTTTCCCGACATACACTGCCTCCTTTTAGGGGTCATAGGCGACCCCTCATGTTTTTTTCTCAAGGGGTCATGGACGACCCCCAACAATCTTTTTAATCTGTTTGATATAAAAATGATATTTCTTCAGAGACTGTTCGTCAAGTTTAACATCATTCTGCTGAAGCATAACAACAATGTCCTCTGTATCCTTTGTCCACTCGGATTCTGACAAATTAACCTTTTGGGTACTTTGCACTGTCACATCAGATACCTGAAGCTTCTTCCCTTCCTGTTCTAATTTTTCCGCCTTTTTAACAAGCTTCTTCTGCTCCTCTTCATTGAGTTCCGTTGCCTTTTCTGCAACGCTTACGGAAATCTTACCATCTAAGAGTGCATCTTTCAGGGCATCGCTGCCTTTATTTGTCACCTTTTCAAATTTGTTGACCGTTCCTCTGGACATTCCGGTCGTCTTACTTAAAATGTCTCTTGTTTTTTCGCCCTTAATATTAATTGTCTCTTCTTCCATCCCCGGAATGGCATCTATCCCCTTTTCACGAAGTTCCTGAATGATTTTTTTCCACTCCTGAATCTCCATATAACGATCTGCATCTGTGTAAATTCTTTGCTCTTTATTGGTAGTAATAATTGCATATCGTTCTTTATTTTCATCAGACAAATCTAATTTAACTGCATCTTTTCCTCTAACAACGCAAGGAATCAAAGTATCTTTAGTCCACTCTGTAACAGATTCATCTTCAATAAGTAGGTCGATAGCTGTCAGTCTTCGCTCACCACCAAGCAACTTATAAGTTCCAGTTTCCGGATCCGGATCATCGACATGCAGTGGCTGCAATAAACCAATCCGTTTGATTGATTCTGCCAATTCCTTAATTCGCTCGATTGAGTACGGATTTCTCGTGTTTTTTATGATCTTTTCTCGTGGAATATTGGAAATATCCATCATAACACAATCTTTGGATGCATCGTTCAATAATCCTGCACCAACCCGAAATTTTCCTTTTGCTCCACCATGCTCTTCATTTACTTTTTCAATATCCTGAATGGATGGCATTTTAAATTTTCCAGCCATAAATTCTACCTCACTTTCTGTTTATATCATTTCACGGGGGTCACCGGCGACCCCTAATTGTTCTGTAATATAAATTCTGTCAAAGCCAAATAATCCTGCGTAGCCTTACACTTATTTTTTCCTGTATCGTATGCCAAAAGAGGTGTTTGAACCAAACTGCTTTCTTCCAAATTTTTGGAAGAACTAATCATGATTGGCAAAATATAATCTCCAAACATGTCACTTAATAATTCATAGACTGTTTTGGAAACATTTTTTCGTCCGTTCCATTGAGTAAAAAACATGCCTCCCATCTTCAATCTTGAATTGTACTCTGACACTGCTTCGAAAAGATTCATGATGATTGCCACGCCCAGCAAACTTCCCCCATCACATCTTAACGGTACATAGACTTCATCCGCAGCCACTAATCCATTTACATTTATTATTGAAATAGATGGGCTGCTGTCTATTATACAATAATCATACTCATTTTGTATAGCCTGCAAATGGCGTTGTAGGCGAAATTGCTGTGGAGTTTTAACATCTGCTTTCATCAGTTCTTCCGCTTCTGACAAAGTTAAGTAACTTGGAATAATGTCTAAATTCTCATATTTTGTATGCTGAATACATTCGTGTATATTCTCCTCTCTGTTAAGCAGTAGGTCTTCCACACTTTTTCTTGTTTTCTCGCAAGTACCTTTGTAAATGTTATAAAACAGATTTACAAAATCCACCTCACTAAACATTGTCGTTGTGTTCATCTGCGGATCCAAATCAATTAACAACACTTTCTTACCAAACTTTTCAGCCATCATATGTGCTATCGTTGTTACACTGGCTGTTTTTCCTACGCCTCCCTTGTTGTTCAAAAATACAATCGTCTTCATATTCTCTCCTCTCTCCAACGGGTCATGTGTGACCCCTTAGCTTATAAATAATACTGTATTTCATTTACTATATATAGTATATATCTTTTTCTATATATTGTCAAGTTCTTTTTATATATTACTCGATTGCATTTTCAACTATCTGATCGTGTTCTCGTTCAAGCTGTGTTTTCTCCCACTCCGACTTCAATCCCTTTTTTAAATTACTAAGTGTAGTCGTCAGATTAACTCCCCATCTAACCTGTGATGCCCTCATCTGTTTATGATTTAAGTTACTCCCATCCCCCTGCTGGCTGACTCTATTTAACCATTCCCTTGCTGTTTTTATATCTTGTTGTTTATCAAATGCACGAATTTCTGTTAAAACAGCATTTCCCATCCTTGTATATAGGTCATTCAATTTTCCCTCTGTATAATTGCGATCACTGCTTTCTCCGTACGCTTTTTTATATTTTTCTGCTTGTGCATTGATCAGCGACAAAAATTCCTGATACTCAGCACCATGATATTTTTCTATGTACTTTTGACTAATCGCATCAATTTGTTTTTTTTGGGGATTCATGATTGGATTATTATAATTCCACATATTTCGATTGCAGTCAGGCATGTCCCGGTACAGTTTAAAAAAAAGGCTACACAACTCTTTATCTTTTGCTAAAGGATGCTCTCTTTTCTGCTTTACGATACTGTCTCGAATAATGGAATTAATTTTAAGATTATTCTCTTTTTCTCGGATAATCTCATTAACAACTTCCCGCCTACACGCCTCTATACTCTTAGGCTTAAATGTCCCTTTATATTCCCTTTTTACAACAGGCTTACCGTTCTGATCCAGAATAGGCTGCTTACACATCCTCCCATTCACCATTTTTTCTTCATATTGGATATAAGCCTTTTTCTCACGCATTGGATGTGGCTCAACGCTAGCAATATGTATATGTATGTTATCTGTGTTGTAATGTACTGCAGCACTCCAAACAGCATTTTGTAATCCTTCTTTTTCTAACATCTTACGAACCGCTGATCTTGTAATTCCCTTTAACCGCTCTTCGTCCAACACTCTATCCTTTGACTGGTATAGTCCATTTTCTTCAAGCCAGCGATTATCAAAAGAAATCACCGTCTGCCACATCAAACTGTCATTTTCCTGCGCTTTTTCAAATACTCTTTTCAACTCTTTTTTTTCAGCATCAGTTTTCAAATCACTGAATTCCGTAAATAAGCCTGTTGTTTTTTCAGGATTGCTCATATAGTCCTGATACAAGTTATACTTATAATCATTTTCGGTTCTTACCGCCTCTTTGCGATCTATGTAATTTATGTATGATGCAAACACACTTGATCCGGCTCTGCAAAATTTTGTAACCACTACAACCCCTGCTTTAATTTTGTCCATTCGGCTCCTCCTTATCTTTAGGGGTCGTTCATGACCCCTTTTCTCCCTTTTACTTTAGGGGTCACCTGTGACCCCTTGAATAACTTACCGATCTAACAGATTTGCAATTAACACAGTATTAGATTCAATTACATCACTTGCTTGTTGTAATCGATCCGATAATGTATCTACTAATTCTCGGTATCTCTGATCTAAGTCTGTAACTTCACTAATTAAGGCAAATCTGGAAATGCTTCTTCTTAAATATTCATTTCTACTGATTTTCTGTTTTGCTGCCATTTCGTCTATTTTTTTTACAATGACAGGATCAACATTTCTAATTTTAATTTCCATTTTCTTTTCCTTCAGCAAAGGGGTCATGCATGACCCCTTTCTTTCACCTTTCCATATTCCAGTCTTTTTTTATGTCAAGTTTTAACTCATTCTTACTGTTACCCATCATCTTTTCAAACACTTCCTCGCCTAACTTTGTTGGATCTTTTTCTATTTCGCACTCCACCAAAACATTAGCATTTTGTTTTATATCTGGTAGCAAATCGTGCTGTTGTTCTAAAGACGCATAGTCAATTTTATTAACACACTCGGAAAACCATTTATTGTTTTCTTGAAGTTCGTGTATATCTCGCACTACATTTAATCTTGTTTTTTCAACAATAGAATGATACACAGATCCCTGTCGGTGTTCATATCCCTTTGATGTCATAAACTTCCTTATGTCATAATAAGCGTTAGTGTAATTTTTTCCAGTCTGCAATGAATAAACTTTTTGCAGCTTATTCATGTCCAGATCAAATGCAATTTGCACCGGATTACTCATAAAACTTCCGACCTCTCTTTTGTTCTTCTTCCTCTGTTGTTTTTATGATGTCCTCTTCTAATTGACCATTTTCCCAAAGTTCCCACTTTTTAATAATTTTGCGAAACCATTTGCTTTCCTGACAAGTCATAATAGCTGCTCCAAATCTTGCCAATTCAGTTGCGCAAGTCGTTCCCACATAATGTCCCTCTGCTTTTTTACGGATTTCCTTCACATCATGTAGTTCATCCAAATATGCATTGATCTTATCAATGTCATAGTTATTTGCTTCAATCTTGTCCCGATCGAATTCTATTATTTCCTCAAACATTTTACTTCCTTTCTGTTGTTCGGGGTCATGTGTGACCCCTATGATTTCTGTGTTCCCTGTTTGCTTTTTCGATCATCACTTTGTTGTTTAAAATAGGCAATTTTCTCTTTTAATGCATCTTGACTTTCTTGTATGACCGGATGCATAAATTGTTCAGTCCTAAAACATTCCTTTGCATTAAATAACCAAAGCAGCGAATTGATTGCATCCAATAATAATATCGTATTTTGTTCCGCCGTTTGAACCCCCCATCTAATTCTTTGTGCTGGCAGATAATTCTTTTCTAGTTCCTGTCGAATCACTACAGCTAACTCTTCTTTTTCTGTCAGGTGTTTATTTAGCAAAAACGAAATAGTTGCACTGTCAGATGTTAATCCATTTTCTTTTTTGCAGTGTTCCAAAAGTTCCAAATCATGATCAGATAAGCTAATACATTTTCTCATATCGACCCTCCTTGTATAGATTTAATTATAAAGTATATCTATATTTTTTGCAATATGTTTTATGCACTTTTATGCCTTTCTAATAAAACATAACCTTTAAGGTTATGTACTTTTATGTTTTCCCAAAGAAAACTGTCCCCAAGGAAATGTTAGGCTTTGCCTAACCCCCACATACCTGTGGGGTCAATTTCCCCTTATGCTCTTCCGATACTCTTTCTCGCCTTTTCGATTGAAAGAGTATTCGGTGCAATAAAAAGAAAAAGTGATAGAGGGGTCATGCGTGACCCCTCTGAAGTTTTTCTTCCATTTTCCATACAGGCAAGCCACAGACTTGCCATTTCTCCCATAGAATGATGTTTCAAACCAGCTTGCAAAATACAACCATGTCAAAAATTGAATTAAAAAGCGATCATTTCTCTAAAATAAACTTACTGGAAATGACCGCCTTTTCATTACTTCTGCAACATAAAATAGAAGTGTCGCATTTTGTCAATTCTCTGGGGCTGGTAACAGTCCTACATATTCTGGAATATACATATTTAACTTTCCGTCCCAATAATATACACTATCCGTCAATTTATCTTCCGGATCCACAGAACCAGCATTTATAATAACTACTATTTCCAACAGTTCTTGAAGTTGATTGTATGTATTGAGCGGAAGTGCAATTATTTCATGAATAGATGAGGGCAAAATAGCGAAAAATTCTCCTAATTCATTTTGCAATTCTTGCATTACTCGATTGCTAAAAATAGTTGCTGCACCAAGAACCTTGTCTGGAACAGTAACTATTTTTTTAGGAACTCCATCATCTGGTAAATCAATATTAAATATATCTTTTAAATTCATAATCGTGTAATCTTTTTCAAGATTTTTCATGGCCGCTTTGTGTACCTCTTCTAAAGACAGACCAGCGTTATTTATAATATTATAACTTAATGTAATGGTATTCACTCCGTTCTCATCTCTGATAAGTGGAATGTAATAGAGCATAAGCAGATCAAATTTGGTAGTATAAACATACTGTCCCTGTTCTATAATTTTTTGGTGTTCGGCAGAATGTACTTTTGGCAACACTTTTGCTAAAATTTCTTCCTTATGCAAAGAATTAAAATTCTGAACACTCAGGGAGTAATTCTCACATATACTTCTAATTTCTTCTACGATTTGCTCGTCTGTCTGTAACCAAAAAGATCCATCCGGGTATATGATACGCGAGATTGCTGAACCCTGTACTTTTATAACCAACCCCATTTTAGTCGTGTTATTCTTAAAAAATTCCTTCATTTCAATCTGCATGCCTTCAGGCTGCAGCATATTATTAATCGTTTCCATTCTTGTACCATTCATAGTCATCATAAACCACCTTTCCAAGTCTGGGATCACTCCCAGACTCTATAATTATTACTAATTGTTGTTACAATCCCTTGCACAGCTCTAAGAGCTTCGCCCCATGTTGTCGCCTGTGCAGTGGCTTTTTGGCTGGTCAGCCATTTTTGTAAATACAAAAAATCATTTTTCTGATGAGAATCGAAAAGAAATTCAATTTGTTTTTCAACTCCGTCATCCCGCGTGCGTTCCATATGTTGCAAATGTTCTTCAGAACAGTCAATAGCGGTTATTTTTATATAACCGTCCTTAATCACTGTCGATAAAATTTCAACTGTCATATCTGCCTCCTTCGCTGGTTTTATTAAGTTGTCAAAGTTCGCTGCAAGCTGTTGTTGCTGATTTTCGTCCAACATGTATTAACGCATATGACAAGGAGCAAGGCGTAGCCGAGACGCCGTTAGGGCAATCCTTGCCATATGCGTTAATACATGATAGAAATTTCAAGCAACAACAGGAGCAATCTTTTGACAATAAAACCAAGAAGCGCAGAATGACAGCAGCCAACAAACTTATTATTCTCCCCTTGGGGAGATGTCCCCGGACAACTCGCAGGATGCGACCGGGCGACAGAGGGGAATAAAAAAAGCAATCATTTCTACAAAATAAAATTGTCGGAAATGATTGCTTTTCTATTTTCCATGATTATATGTCAGAAAATCGAATGTATAAAGTTATAAAAACATTATACATCTTTATTATCATACTATATAAAAAACAGAAAAAATTATATATAAGCATTGACATTATATAAATAATGTTATATACTATATACAGTAAAATAAATACATTATTTTAGGGGTCATAAATGACCCCCTCTCAAAGAAAGGAAATAGGTGAACGCTATGAAAAAAGTAATTGAAGGTAAATTGTACAATACGCAAACGTCAAAGAAGGTGACATCTTCCGAAAGCCATGATTACAAGAAAAAAAAGGACTATATCGGAGCATCCGATATAGCAGAACTCACCCTTTGCTGCAACGGAGAAAAAACTCCTCTCCATTTTGGAGAAGATGGGACCTATCATGCATACATTGTTCACGGCACCTGCGACATTCCATTGCATTATGCAAAAGTAGCACAATTTAAGGATAAGATTGATATCATAGATGATGATGGTTTCGTCACTTGTTACGAAGCAAATGTAATTCGTGTATACAGAGCTGGCGAATTTGGCTGCATCATTCAATTATTGGACAACAACAAATAGTAACAAAAAAACAATAAATCATTCAAAGGCAAGACCGTTTTCCATAATACAAACGGTTTTGCTTTTTTTCTTTTTCTCGACTTAAGAGCAAAATTTTAAATTTTATATATAAATAAAATGAATATAATAATATAGAAGTAATATGCTCAAGTCCCCAACTGCCATCTCTTCCCTATTTTCTCGTGCTTGTCCCTTAAATGTGGGTGAAATAATTTAGACCCTATTTATTAACATTTATACAGATTTTTAGACTATCACCTTCATCTTGGGGAATTTTTTTAGACTGCTTTTGTATTTTTATACAAAAATTTGGACTGCATAAAGCAAAAAAAAGTTAGTTGCAGAACCGTTTTTTCTCTTACGCTAATCTTTAATTGTCTTTCTGTGGAATTATGTTACCTGATTTGGCCGGATTCTTCTCTTAAATCTGTTTTTTTCTTTTTTATTGCATAGCAAACAGCCCTTTTTGCTACTGCTCAAGAGCTAACTTTTGTCTGACTAATTTATGTATGTACCGTGCGTTTATTTCTCGATCTTTCGGTCTTGCACACTCTATGCTACTACTTATGCATTGCTGCAATACTCCAAAAATGTTATAACCTAAATCTTTAGCAATATTACGATACTGTTTAATAAGTTGTGCAACATCTCTCACACCCCGCTCATCTGCTTTTTTTATTTTGCAGCGTCTGATCATAGCTCTGATAAAATGTTCGTGTTCTTGTTTTTCAACCCCCTCATCCTGCATTGGTTCAAAAACACTCCTTTTATATGTGATGTAATATAAGCCGTTTTTGATCCCAATAGAAAACAATGACCGCAACTTGTGCAGATACTCGCGCACCATTCGTTTCGTTACTTTCAGGATTGCGCAAAATTTTTCATAAAATTTGTGTGTGCCAATTCGATAAGATCCTCTGTTTTCATGCGTACAATGTAAAAAATACAGCACAAGCCACTTTTCTTTTGCTCCCAGTTGCTTAAACTGCTTTTTGTGAAAGATTGCACGATGCAGATTGATATAACCCTCACAGCCCTTATCAAATGCCTCTTCTGCCGTAAAGTCATTTCCAATAATCAAAACATTATAATCAATGTCTGATGCTTTGGTTACACTAATGATATTCTTTTTTTCTAAGCCTCTAAGAGCATTATAAAAAGACTGTTTGCACATCCCTGTCTCCTGACAAACCGTCTGATTATGCACCCCCTGTACCAAACCATTAAGCTGTTGGTATTTCGCCAGATATAAAAACAGCGTAAATTCTGTGGATTTAAGCGTATTTAATTTATTAATTAAGCTGTATTTTATTCTCATGTGTCTTCCCCTTGACTTTATACATCAATCTATGTATAATATTTGTATTCCCGGCAGTTTATTTAGACTGTCAAGAGGTGCCGCTAAATTCTCATGGCTGCACCTCTTTTTTTTTCCTAATTTACCAATTTGTCTTAATTTACTTTGAATGGTAATTCGTCTTCGATTGCGTCTGGAATATTCATAAATCCATCTGCAGCCTGTGCCGGTTCTGGTTTATACGGTGCATCTCCATTTTCTTTTTTATAGCTGTTATTGGATGCAGCCTTGCTTTCAGCAAATTCCTGATTCTCTACTACCACATCTGTAGTGTAAACACGCTTTCCATCCTTATTGATATAACTTCCAGTCTGAATACGACCTTCTGCTATGATCTTAGTTCCCTGATGCAGATAATTTTCTGCAAACTCTGCTCCTCTGCCAAATACAACACAGTTGATAAAGTCTGCTGTCTGCTCTTCTCCCTGACTCTTAAAACGACGATCCACCGCAAGATTATACCTTGCTATTGCCGTCTGCTTATCTCCAGACGAATAACGCACCTCCGGATCTTTAGTCAATCGACCACATAAAATAACCTTGTTCATATTTTTTTCCTCCTAATTAATCATGTTTTCCCACTAATACACAATGCAACAACCTTCTTGTTCGACTAGCTGTTCCGCATGTGCTAAGTGTTAATATTTGCGAGTTACTGTTTACTTTGCGTATTTGTTCTGCTTCTTTTTTTATTGCATTGTAATAGCTTTCCTTTGTATAACTGCTCAATATATCCTTATCATCAGTTACACTGTAAGCCCATATGGTATATTCATACACCGCTTCTGTTGTATACACATAAATTGTCTTATGAGCTTCAAAAAAGTCTTCGTCAGAAAACTTTTTGATTCCGGCAAACATAGATCCATTAATCATGTTGTGGCCATACAGCACTGTTATGTCATCGCTAAAATCCATAGCATTGTCCTTTCTGCTGTATATACATCCTGCGAAAGAATATTTTTTTTGCAAATTATGATGAAGATAATAATCATCGTCATGATTTTTTGGCTGCAGCACAGGATAGTCTATGACTGTGTCCGGCACTTTAATCCATGCGTATACCTCCGGATTTACTCTTTGGATTTTTTCCCAGTCGATGGGATTTCTCCATTTTTTCTTTTTATTTTTATTGGTTGTTTTGGTCGATTGTTTTTCTGTTTTATACTGCCCAACATTACCACCATCACTGACGAGTATTGATCCCATTATTCCAAAACACCCGACAGCAGTTATGAGTAAAAAAGCTGCAACTATTTTTTTCCTTTTATCTGTCATAACTCCTCCTTGATCCTTAAGTCATCATAGACACCACATCCTGTAAGATATGCCATCCTTGCATGACAAGTATGTGTCTTGTGATTGGATATAGTAAAGCACAACCACCTGTCAGCGATAAAAGAAAAATCAGAATAGCACATATGCATCGTATAAATGCAACCATCGTTCTGATAGTCCATTTGATCATATTGCTCTTTTCTACTACTACGACATCGTCCGCAATCTCATATTTTTCTTTTAACGCCTCCTGCCTTTTTTCCTGCAACACTTCCTCTTTTACCTTTTTCACAATATCTTGCTTAAATTTTTTCTGCATCTCATCTCTCCATTCCTAATATTAAGTCCGGCTTTTTAACTGGAACAGATGGTGACTTTCGTTCAAACAACATATTCTGTTGTCCTTGCTTTCCCCAAGCAATGTCGGCTTCATTAACTTCCATAGCCCTAGCCCCTATATCTGGGGTCTGCAATTCTTTTTTACTGGGCAGCATATTTTCCTGCTCAATACTGTCTTTTAATGCATCATTCCAATCATGCCCCTTTATTTCTGGCATATCGCGCACATGTGCCACTTTCATTCTGTCGAGCGTATGTTCGATTTTTTCCGTTGCAGCCAAGCCTCCGGTATCATTGTCCAGACCTAAAGCAACTTCCTCAATTTCTGTATCTTTCAATATATTTTCAATAGGATCTTGCTTTTCCGTTCCCCCCATTGCTAAGTAATTGTAATCATGATAGTTCTTCCCCTCTCTTTGCAACATAGTCATCTTGCTCATGATGTCAATCACAGATTCACCGACAAACAGTTTTTTTGCTCCATTATCAACATAAAATCCCTTTGAATAATCGTTTCCTCTGCAGTCTGCTACAAATCGTTTATAGGTATTCGATCCTCGTTTACAGGCAAATACAGGCTCACCCTCTTTATTCCGGGAAACAAAAACGCAATTATTCCTCACATCTTGGTATAACATTTTCCTTTTGACAAATTCGTTGATTACATCAGCAGAAATCTGTCTTGTTTGACTTAAATAGGCATATACATTGCGCATATGTGCCGCTCTCTGTGGCAAATCAACTTTAAGATTTTCTTGTCTTTTTTGCTCAGGATAATTTTGCTGTGTTTGCTTAATTGATAGCCTTTCTAACTCCCGATTTCCAACGGCAGCATCAAAAACTGCTTCGCGCCCACCTGCCATATCATATAAATGGTTATAGGCATCAGATATAGTCATATTTCCAAAGGCAACACAGGCATCGATTACGCTGCCGTTTTTTCCTACTGAGTTCCAATAGAAACAGTTCTTCCCTAGGTCAAGTCGAACCGAATCATGCTCTTTTAAGGAATAGTATTTTTGCCCCACTCGAATTGGAGAATATCCCAAGGACTGGCACACATCAACCACCGATAGATGCTCTTTCATCCACTGCGTCATAAGCTCCGATTCTGCCTGTGTATAAAGTCTTTTTCTCGGTGTTATTCTTTCTGCCGTGTTAGTCCTTTCTTTCTCTTTTTTAGGTTCTATCTCTTTTTCATTTACATAGTTATGTAAAATTTCTCTTTCCTTCAGGCTTTCTAATGCTCTATCAAATGCCTGATTAATTGCTTCTCGCTCTTTGCCTTGCGGACTGGTTGGAATCTGCACTGTTGTTTCATCCTGAACATATTGCGCAACCATTTCCGAATGACCGACTAAATAATCCGATGTATTTTCCGGTAACTTGTCGTGAACATACGATGCAAATGCTCGGGCAAAAAGTTCTACCTCACTACGCCAGTAGCCTTGATCTGTTTTGCTGAACGCTTTGTCCAGCTTTTCTGCATTTTTATAAAATTCTGTTTTTTCGTTACCATTGTATTGAATTGTATTCATAAGCTCTTTGAATGGAGCCTTTCCCTGTCTGTTATCCTGAGAAGACGCATCCGTAGCCATAAGCGAATCCATGTTGTAACATTTTGCTACATATAAATCCAAAGCATGTCCCCATTCATGAGCCAGTGATCCGGCACCACGCATTTTGGTAAGATTTATAACATTTGCACTTGGTTCAAAATGAGCAAGTGCGGAGCCTCTTCCTCTTGCGCCGTAGGCAATAGCTAAATTTCCCCCAAGAGCAATATCTGCGTCTTCAATATTTAATGCCTTAGCCAAATCCTTAAATGCATCATATGACATATTGAGGTTTGTCTGCCTGTCATTATTACTGTTCCAATTTCCGAACTCACCAGCTCGGAAACCAAACACATTAATCATGTCATCACCAGTAATATTAGCACCGCTTCGATAGTCCTTTGCTGTCGGCCGTATATGTTCTAACTGTGGAGGAATTAAGCGTGTTTTTCGATTTGTTATTTTCTTTTTTTCTGAAAGATTCTGATCTTTACCAATTTTTAATGCCTCCTTTTCTGCTGCATCTCTATCCGGGAGATTCGTTGCAACTATTTCACGACTGTTATTTTTAATCACAAAAAATGTGTCATTCTGCCATGTTGATACATCTGTCATTGATGCATCTTTAAGATTATAAAGGTATGTTGAGCTTCCGCCCTGTTTGATTACCAAACATTCTCTTCCTTTTTCATATTCTTCTTTTTTTACATTCTGTCCGTCATAACGGAAAAAAGAAAATTGCGAGAGTATCTTTTCCTCATCGGAAAACAAAAACTGCTTGTTTTCCAACTCTTTTCTGAATTGGTACATTCCAAAACTTCCACCCAAATCCGTTGCTCTTATCAGTTTTCGATTAAAGCAATTTTCATCCGGTAAATTTTCACCTTTTATTTCATCGTAAAACTTAATACATTCGCTTATCGATGTTAGCTCCATTGCTTTTTCATAAAATCGATTGACAGTTACTAAATAATTTTTCTGTGCTGCTTCTATAATCGTTTTCTTTTGTTCTTCTGAAGCTAAGTAAGGAACTGCAGCCATTGGTTTAGTTGGGAGGGCGTCCCTAACTTTTTTTATAAAAAACAAAACCTCTCTGTCTTTTCCTTCCTTTAGCATTTTTTCATAATTAGGAAGCGGAAATGCTTCTTTTTTAGTTATAAATTTTTCTCTTTCCAGAACATTCCAATCGATAATATCTCCATAGCGAAGTTCTCGGTTTAAAGCATACAAGTCTTTTCTTGCACCGCCAATTTTCTCTCCAAAATCTTCAATTAACTTTTCAGCCATACTCATACCCCTTTCTCGCTTAATGAACGAAATATCCAGCTACCGTTTTCATCCATAATCTCAATCAGCTCCTTTTTATCTTCATCCATAAGAATGGATTCCGACTCTAGATGCCAGCGACAGTCTGGGATTTCACTTGCAAAATCAGCCACAATGCGGTCACCCTTTTCAGCTATATAAAGGGTGCCAACAAGTATATCCGACATTGTTTCAAGCAATTTTTGAACTTGTTCATCTGGCGATGTTACAAGATAAACATTTTCGTAGTTTCTCTCCATCTGAATCATCTCCTTCTCTTAAACAATCTTTTTTTCTTTTTTGCTGACTTAACTTTTCCTTTTTCCTCCAAAGAAAGAATATTTTCATAAGTCTTCATGTCGCCCGAAAAAACAAATGGATCTTTGGCTTCTTCAGCAAAAAAAGTAACTTCGGCTTTTTCTTCCATTAGTTCCAAAATATCTTTCTGTTCACTCGCTGCAACAAAGTTATAAATATAAAAAACATTGTTATAAAAATTGTTTTTTATTACATTGTATGTTTTTTCAAATTCTCCCCCCGGTTTGCTGCCAACCACAAAGATTTGTTTCTCTTTTTCCAGAAAAGAGACTTTGTTAAATCCATTCTCACCTGCTACACCATAATCAAAGATCAGATAGTCATAATCCTTGTTCAACACTTCCTGCAGCTTATCAATACGATAAAACATGTCCACACTGCCATAAGTCACTTTTCCAAGATCCTCATCACAGGTTACATCTTCATACGCCTCAACTATTGCTTGCACAAATCCATGATCGTTCATTTCCACATAAGCAGCCTTTTTTTCAACAAATTGCAGTGCTTTAACAATCTGTAATGCCTGTGTGGTGGTACCCATTCGGGGACAACATCCAGCAATTCCTACGCAAATGGACTTTATCTGATCTTGTTCCTCTTCCGGTTCTGGTTCTGGTTCATCAAAAGTTATTCCTCTTTTTTCTGCATATCCAAAAGTTTCAAAATATCCGGAAAGGCAATATTCTAAATCCTCTTTTTGATCAGACAGATAAAAAGAGAGAATAAAATTTTTAACCCCAGCTTGCCAAAGCATTTGGATAATTTTGCTCTGCGGATTATATGCAGGGGCAAAAATGATAGACCCAACCTGCAGAGCGTCCTGAATCTTTAAGACCCATTTTGTGATTTCTTCCGGATCATCTGCATACTGCTCAATGTCATATATAATATTTGAGATTCCTTCCTTTTTTTGAAGAATAGCGGCACTTTGTTCTTCGATGTGCAAATTGCTATCTACATAGGTAACATCATGACCTTCCTCTGCAAAATACCCCTTCTCCTCTTTCCCAACAAACAATAACATATGTCTCACCTCGTTATTTAATCTGATCGATCTGCTCCCTGATCAAGCGTATCCGATTGTTTCTTTCCTCAATCTGACGATATCTTTCATTGATGTCTGCAGTGTTCTGATCGATGTTTTCTTTAATATCTTCCACACGATCCGCAGTGTTCTGTTTTTCGCTTTCTGTTTGATATTCAAGGTCGCTTTGCAACCTCTCAATCTCATTGTTCAGCCTTTCGTTAGTGGCTTTCAGCAGCTCAATTTTTTTTTCTTTTGCAGCAATGGTTTTTTGATACTGACTAATTTTTGTTTTCATTCGGATAATCTGGTAATCTTTCTTGCTTTTTTTCTGTAGACTTTTTACCCGATTAACCTTTTTAACATTGGTATAAAGTCGAATCGTATCCCCCCTATGCGTAAGTCTTAGCGAGATTTCCCCAAAATCATTTGATATCCCCGATATTCTAAGTACAAGCCATTCCGGTTCTTCCACTGCAGCAGACACTTTCAAGTTATCCTCACTTCGATCAACTGCTTCGTACTTATATGCGTAAATGCCGTCATAAGTATTACTCTTAATATCCATGTACACTTCCATTAATCTACTTCGTTCACAATAATCCCACCGTTCTATGGTAATGGCACGATCTGCCCATTCAACACTTTCATTTAATGGGGTCTGCTTTTTAGCACTTGCGTTGTGCGGAATCCACAGATTACTGGTAAAAAAAAACAAATATCCCCCAATAATCACTATAAGTGCCAGATTAATGATTGCATTGTTTTTCATCTCTCCATCTCCATTTCTCGTTTCTTAACATGAATCTGACCATTCAATAATTTCTCTTTCAACTCCACATCAATCAGATTCTCATTGACTTTTACCATCTTGATTCCATTCTTCTTTAAATCAACCATCTCTGACTGCATTTCCGGTGTAACTTCGCCTACCACATACGCTAGATCAGCCTGTTTCATATCATGCACCACTTCAAATGATTGACCAAACGCCTGTCTCGCGCGGTCTGTCATTTTAGGCAAGATACTTTTTTCACAACATAAATATAAGCTTTTCATTATTTTTAATCTCCTTTCTACCAAGGTATAAAATCAAATGTTTTCTTTGTGTAATTAAATATCATGTCAAATTTAACACTATGATTATTTCCTGTCGCAAAATAACAAGGTATCGTTATCGTTTCCTTAGCATAGTCAACTGTCATTTCTGCCATATCGGATACCGTATCAGCTCCTGACTCCCCTGATTCATTTGCATAGATTAAAAGTTCTTCTTTCACAACTTCTTTTGATGCTCCATGCAGTTTCAAGTTTTGTAAAATATCTTCTCGAATTTTTATTTTTATGTTCGAGAAAAATTCCTGTTGCAATACCGTTGGTGTTGGCATTGCCGTAGGTATTGCTGTTGGCTGCACCGTAGGTGGCATTGTGTCCTGTGAATCAGGCATTGGTATACTGCTTTCTTTTTCTACAGCATACATTACCTCTTTTTTATACCGCTCTGTCCTCTGCGCTAGTTGCATTAAAAAGTAGGCTCCTGCAATCATAAGTGCAAGACTGATTAATGCAAATCCTTTTTTCTTCAACTGAAATTCCCCCTTTACTTTTAATGATTTGTGTATGTAAAATGCATTGGGTCAAAATATGCCTGTGACCAGTCACCGCCCCAATAAAATCCATGTTTTTTCCAGATATTTACAACTTTGTTGGTCACTGATAATTTGTCCTTTCCCGGCTTATATGGCCATGCTGTATATGTTGCTCCATTGTGCGTCCAATTAATATCAACTACACATCCATACGAATGATGAGAAATTGATGCACTATTGCTCGCCATCATTCGCCAGCTATACCCTGCTGTACAGGTTGGATCTATCGGGAACTTCATTTTTTGCATTTCTTCAAATGCACCATAAATTTCATTTCTTAGTTCTCTGTGAACAACAAGTGTCATCTCACTTTTCTTCCCCTTTTTCGTATAAATTGGAACCTTTATCTGGGTAAGATATGGCTTCATATCTTGCTCGCTAGTCGGTATCTTCAATGGAAACAACCACTTTAACCGATCGTTTACAGCAACCTTTTTCGGATCTTGCGCGTTGCCTGTATTGCCTGTATTATCTGTACTGTAATACCTCAATACATGCCGTGTGTAATACTGGTCGCCGTAGTGCCACGGTCCAAGTTGTTCTACCCTTTTTCCAGTATTTCTTTTGCCTTTACTTTGTTTCTTTGCATAAGCAAAAGTGTTGTTCTGCGTCCATTTACCATCTTTTTTTATTGCAAAATCAATATATCCACCACCAAAATTGTATCCTTGTAATGCTAGTTTTATATGTGCTATATCCGTAGGAGATGTGCAGCCAGCCTTGCGAATCATAGCAGATAAATAAGCAACTCCTTGTTTGATACTCTCATCTGCAGAAAGCGTGTTAGGTGGAAGCCCTTTAGATTCTGATGCTTGAAATACATCATTTCCATTGCCACCGGATTCCTGTTGCATTACAGCTAAAAACAACTCTATGTACGCTTCCATACCTTGCTCTTTTGCTTGTGTCAACACCTTAGGTCTGTAGTCTTCCACAGCATCAGATAACAACAAAGACACATACATTCCATCATAATAATCTGCAGCTTCTGAATTGTTATCTTCATTGCCACCAAACAACACGGTGACAATCATACTAACCATAAGTGGTATAGTCAGTACGATCACAAGCACAAGAGCAATGAATACTCCTGATAACCCAATTATCTTTTTTTTCATCAAATTCCACCTTCAAATAGTTCTTCCTCTGCTTTTGACAAATAAACCTTAAATCGGATTGTTTGATCTGACGCTATGGACAGAATATTTTCGCCGACATTAAGCTGTGAAATTTGATCAATTTGTGACGCAGTAAAACTTCCACGAAATATCTTTTGCAGCAGTTCACTTGAACTCTCATCCTGATGAAACACAAACTTATATTGCGTTAGTTCAAATAGAGTTTTCATCTTATCGGCTGCAGCTTCTGTTCCTTCCGGGACAAAATCTCTAGCATTTTGGCTTGCAAGTCCAATGCCACCGAAATACTTTCTTGCCTCTCTGAAATATATAGAGATAAGTTCCAAAGCCTGCTGCTTTTTAGTGTTGACCCATCGATGGCTCTCATCAATCAGGATCAGCGTATGTACTATATCATCTACTTTTACCGTCTCTTCTTTTAAACCTTTCATCATTAATTTTCCATTGGTTACACAGTTATCCCAACAAAGCGAGATCATGTTGAATATCTGCGCATCAAAAACTTCTGCTTTCATGTCTTTTAGTGCCGATATGTCAAATGTAACTATCTGCTCATCTTGTATGTTTTCGATCGAAGTATAACCATTAAACAGATTGCCATAGGTTCGTACAATATTTCGTACGACATTTTTTATCTTGTCTAACATAATGATTTTTTTACTGATGAGTGTTGCGTTTATTTCGTTATAGTCTTGTTGCTGAATGCTCTCTATCTTCTCATCAATAAACTCCAGCATATCTTCAAATATTGGATATCGATTCGGTGGAAGTCCAACAATCTGCTCTGTCATTCTCCCATTTTTTATTTCAAATCCAAACTTGCGATACAGTTCTCGGAGCAACTCTTCAAAAATCATAATTTCTTCCACATCAGCTTGACCTCCCACCAAAAACTTATAAATAGTACTAACCTTGGATATATGTCTTGTAAAACTAACTATGTCATCATCGCCTCCTTGCAGAATTTCCAAAGGATTTAGGATCCCGCTTGTACCATCCAGTTTCAAAACCTTACCTCCCAAGTATTTTGTCAACCGGGTAAATTCTCCAGAAATATCAAATGTTCTGACATAATCACCTGTAATCGCCCGTTGTAGTAACATTTTTTTTAGTAAAGTGGACTTACCGGAGCCCATCGTTCCGACACATAAAAAATTGTAGTACAATCTGCTCCTAGACTTTATAAACAGATTAAACAACACATCTCCATCACACGGTGTCTGCCCAAGAAACATCCCATTTTTATCACATAGGTTTGAATAGTGGTATGGGTATCCTATAGCAAGTGCATCTCCAGTTAATGGCTGACCTAGTATGAAAAAACGCTCCTCTGCCTGCCTTGTATATGGTTTAAAAAGGCTTGTCCATTCACTTTTTTGTTCATTCAGAAAAATAGCTGCATTAAATTCATCACTACTTAATTGTGCCTGCACATTTTTGACGCTCTCCTCTAAATCCGCCTTAGTACGATCTGCCAAAAAAATTCTTGTATGCACCTTTTTTACGATTTCACCAAGCGCATTGATTTCCTCATACAAATCCTGTAACTCCTGAAATCTCATGTGCGCATCTCGTATATCCGTATAGCTCTTAGAATCGGACACGCGAAAATTCTGCTCTTTCATTGAACGATTTATATTCTTTTTAATCTCATTCAAATCATCAGTTGACATATCTATAATCGTCACCGCATTTTTAATATTGCAGATTTTAGCCATCCAGTAATCATCCAACGAATTAGGATAATCATAAATATGTAAACATGTTTCATAGCCAGTCCCCGTCTCAATCATTGCTGGCTCACGAAAGGTGATTCCTCCCTGCGGTTGTATCTTTTCTATTAAATATGGGTCATAGTCTTTCGTTTTTCCATCCCGTGCCATCGTCATTCCTCCCAATTATATATTTGCACTTTTGTTTTGCAGTCTAAACACTATATTTATTTTTTTTTCAATTGACATTTTCTGTATCATGCCACCCTTACCAGTTCCAAGGTGGGCTGTAAAAGTCAAAATATTATCATCCATCTTTTTTTCTGTTTCTGCAAACAACATGAAATAAAATTCTCTTGCTGTATTGTTTTTTTCGAGCCAGATTAATTCGTCCATACGCTTTTGCAATAGCTTTTTGTAAATACTGTTTTTAGTAGTGGAAATTTTATATTCTAAAAATCGCTTTTGTTGTCCGTAGTCGCATGGATAATTGAGGCTAATGATTTTTAAGTCATCACTGTAAAGACGATAAAATTTAGCATACTTAATACAGTCATACTCTATCTCATCTGAAGATGTATTAATTACATCCTTTGTTTGTATTTGTAATAACTCCATTATCTTTCCATCGTCCATCCGAAAGTATCCTTTTTCTGTTACTTCACGAATGGATACAATGTCCAATATGCTTTTCGTCATGGATTTTTTAATCTTCATCATCAGCTTCCTCCAGTCTCTTTTTATCCAAAACAGTTGCACAGCTTAAATTGATAATTGGCTTATAGACCTCCATATCCCTTCTTAAGTAGATAAACAGGCTTTCCCAGTTTCTTCTTTTGACATTCCAACTGCTCTTCACTGTCAAAAAGATGCCTACAAGTCCAGAAAAGATATAAAACGGAACTAATAGCAACACATTGACTAGATTTCCGAGTAAATAAATTACACTCATATAGAACAGTAAAAAGAAAAAATCTTGTATATAAATAAACTTAAATACCTTAGTCTCGGATTTAATATCCTTTACAACTATATGTTTCATTTTCTGCCTCCTTTATACTGTGCAAATGCTTCGCGCATATTTTTATCTTTTGAATCAGAAATATCTGCAGCGTGTGTACTAGCCTTAGAAATAATCTGCCCTGAATTATTCCGTATTACATTGGCTCCACCTGTTTTCTGTTCTATTCTGCCTTTTCTATCGCGTCTCGAAATGTCAGCATCCATCTTTCGTAACTTTTCATCTTGTCTTACTACTCCAGATGATCCACCTACTTTCCCGTTCAAAGCATCACTCCTACTTTGTAGCACACCTATTTCCTGATTTCCTTGGGCATTTTTTGATGAAGAAAACGCTGCGCCTTCTGCCATGCTTCCATTAAAATCTATTGCATTGTGACCAGATTCATTTTTCAAAACCGATGTATCAGATTCCACTGTCGAGGTTTCCATCACATTAGATTCTCGACTTAAACTATCATTTCCTGACATATTATTCATGGAATTTTTGTCTCCGTTTGCTTGCATAGCCTTTTGCGATGTTCCGTCTCTATTGCTTTCCGATGTATTGTCCATTTGCTGCGTCAGTTTTTCCTCCGTTCCAGACGAAAACATTTGACTATTATTCATCTGACTGCTGTTTTTATTTGACTGAAACATTCCCTGTAAACCCCGTTTTCCCATACTCCCGGCTTTTCCTGCCATTCTGGCTGCTGATCCAACTGCACTGACCGCCATTCGCCCTCCATAAAACGTGCTAATCATCTTACTCATTTCATTTGAGGCACCAATATCTGTCCCGGTAATGCGCTGTATGATGTTTGGTCCATCAATCACTACAAACGCAATAAATATTAAAATGATCCCTTTTGTCAGCCCACCTATATCCCAGTGATTGACATATTTCAAAGCTAACAAATACACTTTTATAAGAATCATTGTAAATACCAATAAAATATAACTGTCCTTCACGGAATCCAAAATCTTAAGTATTTTTTGATTGTTATTTAAATTACTGGCATACAAATATGCCATAATGCGCTGTATGGCTATTTCGTATCCAATTCTTATTACCTTATAGGACATAAACAAGTACACTATGATCATCGATAGTAGTTCCAACCATAATACTCCCCAATCTACCGTGTATCGGTAATAATATTCATTAAGCAGATCGGTCCACGCTACACCGTCATAAATTTCTGTGTAGTCATATGTAGTCTTCGAATTTTTATCAACAAGACTTACCAGTTGATTACTTACAATATCTTTTGCACCATCACCAACATCATCTGGCTCTACAACTTCATTTATGTCTAAATTATTAAATTGCTTTTGTGTAAACTTCTCATATACCATTTTTGCATTATCTTTTTTATTGAGGTTTTCCAATCCAACTTTTTTGTCAAGATAGATTAGGTCGTGAATATTACTTCCAACCGTACTATAGATCCCATTAACATCTCCTGCTGAGCCAATAATGCCTGCACGAAGATCATCAGAAAGCCACGAATTTAATGTTTTGATCATAGAAGTTCCACAAGTCACTACAGTTACTGCTATCAGCAGATTTATCACGATCTGTGGCTTTTTCTCCCATCCAATTACCATCAAAATTCCTATAAAAAGAAGAGATAAACACATCAATGCAATAAACACATTCTTCCATGCATTCATAAACTCCGTTACTTTGGAGTACTTTGTAAAATCAATAAAACCGAAACATGTTTCGTAAAGTCCACTCACAGCATCCGCTAATACTGTCAGTCCCTTTGTTATCCCCCATCCAATCGAACGAAAAACAGTGGATGCCACAGAATTATTATGAAAAAGTTTATTCTGCTTAACCAAAATCCGAATTACATTTTTCTTGCTAATGGCATCTGCAGATCTGCTGCATATTAACGGCAGTACCACCAAGCAAAACCATAGCCATTTTTTCTTTTTATCCGTCATAACTCCTCCTATGTTTCTGCACCCATCTGGATAAGACTTATCAATTTGTTGTAGGTTTTTTCATCGATCTCGCCATCTGACTTTAACATATCAATCTGTTCCAGCACTACATCCACTCGTAGTTTTTTAGGCAATTTCACACCTAAGTTATCAAACACTACTTTTAAAGTCTCATAGTTCTCCAAATCTCCAATGCAATCTGCTTCTGTCTCATCCTCATTCTTAAAATGATTCATAGCAAAAGACAAGCGATAATCCCACACTCTCTCTGCAAGATTAATGTAACTTCTATCCTCTTCATTGACCATCTCCATACTTATTTCATCCGGATTTGGAAATGTGTCAGTCAAATACTCGTATCGAAACAATAATCTTGTCCCAGTTTCTTCACAGTTAAAGATCGGATGTGGAACAACACTTTTTCCATGATTGTCTGTTCTCTTCATGGTTCGTTTAATCACACATTCTCCCGGCTTTAACTCTTCAATCTCATTCATATCTAGCAACGGCTTATCTGCATTTGATTCTGTAATATTTTTCTCCAAAGATAGTCTTTTTCCGCTTCGCTGCACATCTACAATCGTTTCAGTTCCAAGATTTTTGGAAATTTTTGTTGTAGTCTCGTCATCATCGGAAAGAATGTATATTGTATTTCCACAGTTTCCCGCGATTGTTTTCGCATTTTCGCCATATAACTTGGTCATCTGTGAATATGCCTGTATATATAAATCAAAGGAAATATTCCTTCCCAAACACACCGTCATAATGGTATCCATAGATTCGATAGCCGGCATGTTTCCAAATTCATCCGCAACAATCTTTACTACATTTTTGCATTTACCGCTTTTTTCTCTGGTTGCTCTTCTTGCCAACACAAAATATAGTTGTCGTATAAAAACGGTACCAAGGAAATATGCAGATTTATCATAATCTGGCATTTCCACAAAAATGGCCATTGGCTTATCACCGAAGCCTATGTCTTCTAGATTAATGGAGGATTCTGCTGTCATCTTCGCAAAACCTTCGTAGGTAAAAATAGTAAGTTTAATGAGCATACTAGAATAAATGCTTGACTTTGTTCTGGCTCCTGCAACTTCTATCCCATAGTATTTCAGCTTAGCTCTATCTAATGCTGGTCTTGATTTAAAGAATAAGTCCAAGCCAGTAACATACGGATCTTCCGGATCTGTTTGACTTGCTAATTCTCCGAACATATTTATAATGGAGTACATATTTATCTTTTTTAAGTGTATGTCTCTTTCCTCAAACTTCGCCTCACTTGGCAGTGCATAAATTTCTTGCTCCATAACATAGTCATCTGTCGGATGTAATCTATGAAAAAGTTTCCACTTGTGTTCTGCTTCCTCCTTTTGTTGCTGATCCATTTTTTCATAAACAATGCATTTCTTATCAAAGATTTTTTTTCTGTATTCATTATCAATTTGATTTTGTTTCACGCAATCTTCTACCACCGCTAATATAAGTGCTGCAAGCAACGATGTTGGTGAATCCTGCCAAAAAGTATCACCACCTGTCGGCTTGTCTGGATTAAAGATCGAATAACAGAATGATTGGATCAACAATTCTGCATCATCATAAATTCCTTTTTTATATAATTCCACAATTTGACTTAGTGGATTAAATCCCATTGAATGAACCGGATCCACGAGGGATAACTGTCTTACCTCATAGCCACGCTCCAGCAATGTTTGCTTTGATGACTTATAAAGTTCAGTTTTCGGGTCAAAAACGATCATGGATGCTTTTTTCTCTGCTCTGGAATATACATCAATTGTAGGCAATACAAACATTTCACCTTTACCTGATCGTGTAATTCCTATGATCAAGTTGTTGGTCAATGATTGATCAATATAAAGATCATTTCCCATTCTTGATATGATTGTTCCCCCATACCCCGGGAACGGCTTATCTCTATCAGGAATTTTGGTATATTGTTTCTGTATTTCTTTTTTTGTAGTCCATCTACTACGCCCTTTTTGTTTTAAATTAAATCCTTCTTCCGAAAAAGCAACTCTAAATTTATACGCCTGATATAAGTTCAAAACTAGGAAAATAAACAAACAGATTATGTTAAATTTTAATGTAATCTCTCTGTTTTTTTGAAAATCGGGTATGAAATTTTGCAACTCCAAATAGTTTTTTGGATTTTGTGGATTTTTTAGTATATCCCCCAAATGTAATATTACATTTAATAAATACGATCCCAAAAGGTAAATAGCTACATCCTGCAAAAGCAATAATATTATTATCACGCTCTTTTTTGCCAAAAAACGCTCCAATTTTAATGCCCTTTGCTTAGATCTCTTTAGCTCCTTCATACGCCTCTCCTTTTATCAGGGGGGGATTTTTCTCCCCCCATCATATAACTAATGCACAATATTAACTAGTTAAAATGAAACGAGTCCTGTAATTGCTTTGCCAATTGCTACACATCCTACGATAAAAATAACTCCTATAAATACCCAACCAATATGTCCTTTAGCTGCTTCATGAAATTTCTCGTTAGGGATTGCAAACAGAATGCCCACTACTAAACAAGTTACAACTATTATAGGGTAAGCATAATTGCTACATAGTCCACAAAAACTTATAATACTCTTTGATAATGATTTCAGCACTTTTTCCATTATGATTCCTCCTTTCTGTTATTTGTTTTTTTTAAATAAAGAAGAAAAAGAGAACCTACGAAAGCAATAACCACTAGCACCACTCCTGCAGCTAATAGTATGATATTGTTTTTCTGCGCTTGGTACTGTGCATTTGCTTGTATTGTATAGGTGTAGTCACCGGACTCTACCTCTTCCTCTCCAATGTAGGTTGTTTTATAAACAGTTGCCATCTTTTTCTTGATAACTCGCTGCCCTGTGTAATTAACTCGGTAATGGTGTGTTTGATGGGCTATAGATGCTACCGCATTTCGGCAAATCCTACCATTTTTATCCTCATACGGTTTTCCACTCCATCGAATCGTTTTTACCGTGTATCCTTTGGTTGTTCCAAAAGTGGATTTTAACAGTTCATTCTCATATCCTTTTAACGGATCATCTTTGTTATTGGCTACATTATGACCATTCCAACGAAGAGTTTTGGCATTATACGATATAATCCGGATATTGATCCGTGTTTGTTCTGTAAATGCACCCAAATCCGTTGTTTTTGTCTTTTTGCAGACCTTACTTACCGTTTTTCCATTCTTGTCCACTGCAGAGATTTTTTTTGTCTTCGGTGCAGCTAGTGACTTTGCGAAACTGTTATAATCGGTATAGCCGCTAAATTTCACTGTATATCCCTGCTGCAAAATCACTCTGCTTTCCTTTTCTTTTTTCTGCAACTGATATGTAACACCGCTAATTTCGACACTTTCTTTCGGACTGTATTCTTTGCCATCTGGAACGGGAGTGGATTTTACTGTTTTTATGACTTTCTTCTTTGTCATCACAGGATCTTTTTTTATGATCTTATAATCCACCTTTTTTAACTTCCATTTTTTGCCATCTTGTTCTACAACTTTACTGACATCTTGTTTCTCTTCCGCCCTATCAGCAGAATACTCAATCGTTTTTGTCATTGTTGATGCAGCACTGGCATACTCCCCTATAGAAAAGGGGATTGCCATTACTGCAAGTATTGCAATTAATTTCATTCGTGACATATGCTACGCCTTTCTTTTTCTTTTCCTGCAAGCCAATACAACTAACCCACAGCTAGATAATCCAGCTACAGATGCAAGCATAAGCATCAATTCCATATATCCTGTTTCAGGCGATATTCCTTCACCGCCATCCGGAGTAGTTCCCGGAGTATTTGTCACTACTTTTCCAAGTTCTGCTTTATCTACGATAAAGACTTCTTGTATTTCAGAAGTATCCTTTACCGTCAATTTGACATCTTCTGCAATCTTATATCCATCCGGTGCCTTCAACTCTCGAAAAATGTATGTTTCTCCTGCTACAAGTTTCTGTGTTAAAAGTGCCGGATTCTCTCCTGACGCAAATTCATACACTACTTTTCTGTCTCTTTTGCGGATAACCTGAATCTTTGCTCCCTTTAACTGATTATTTGTGTTATCTGCGATTTTATGGACTTTGATCTTAATGGTGTCATCGAGCATAATTACATGATTGTTATCTTTTGTTTGCCAAGTGCCATCTTCTTGTTTGACTTCCACTTTATTGCTATCTGCCACACGAAATACAATGCTATTAGCAGTAGCATATCCATCTGCAGGTCTTGTTTCACTAAGCGTATACTCCTCTTCTGCAAGCAATCCACGAATTATAAGACTTCCTTTGTCTGTCATCGTATGCGACAAGTTACAATATCCCAATGCTTCAGCATTTGAGATCATTGTTGGAGATTCTGCATCTCCTGATGTCCATGCATAGATGACACGATTTGTTGCATCTTTTACTTCAAGTTTACAGCCATTAATTTCTTTGCTTCCGGCAACACTTAACTTATCAATTTGAACTTCTGTCTGATCATTAGTAACATCTATCTTTTTTTCAATGATTGGTGTTTCTTGTCCGGCATATTCCAAAGTAAAATCTGTCACCTGATCGCTAAGGAAATAGCTGCCCGATACAGACACTTCTTTTATGTAATACTCTCCTGTATTACCCGCTCCTTTGATTGGATATCTAGTCTCACTGACTGCATTACCCTCTTGATCTGTATAGAGCATACCTACCAAGTCATCTGCAGCAACAATCTTTTCTCCCGAAGCATTAACAATGTCGTTCTTGGTATAGATTCCGAATTTAGCCCCAAATACTGGCTTGCCAGTCTTACTGTCTTTTTTTACAAGGGACAACTTTGGTCTTGCCAAATTATTTACTACAGACAAAATTCCATTTGTATCCGTAGATCCACTGCTATCAATGACTACAGGCGTTTGATCATCTTTCCACTTTAATTCAATGGAATATTCTCTATCATCTAACACATAGCCATCCACTGTCTGTTTTTCTTTTACTGTGTATTTTCCAAGGGGAAGTTTTACCGTTACTACCCCATCCTCTGTCAGATCATATCCGGTTATTCCTGCACAATCGCTCGTGAACTCTGCACCAACACCAGTGGTTATCGTACATGCGAGATCTCCTTTTTCAAACCACTTTGTACCTTGTCCATCCTGCGATTGAATGTCTTCTGCAGCTCTGATTTCATACACCACATTTTTTAACTGCTGATTTTCAAAGGTAAATTGACCTTTCTCAAATCCAGATAACATCTCTCCAGATTTTTTTATGCCAAATTTTCCATAAACTTCTTCATCTTCCTGTTCCACTTCTACACATCTGATGGTTCTTCCATTTTCATCTGTATACAATTTGGACAGGGAACTGTGTATGGTTACATCAATCGGATCTTTATTTAAGGTATAGCCTGTCGGGGCGGCTGTTTCATAAAGACGATATTTACCGGAACGAAAAGATTCGTAAGTTGTCACCGTTCCGGTTTCATCGGTGACAAATTCGCTGTATTCCTTATTTTCCCAATTGCGTTGAACAACAAGTGTTTCCTTACCTTGATCATCGACAGCGTATATCTTATAAGTTGTTCCCGGTTTCAAAAGATTTTTTTCGGTATTTTTATCCTTTTTTACGATTCTCAAATAAGTTTTGTTCATTTGATCTAGTTTTGTAAAAAGATAATATGATAATTTACTAGTATCTTTTTCAATGTCTACATCAAAATCATCTACCATTTCTGAATCAAACTCCCCGGTAGAAATCTGATGAATTGTGTAATTTCCGTACCAAAGCAGCTTAGAATCTCCCTCACCACTTTCGCCTATTGTGATCACATCTCTTTCATCATCAGAACATTTGTCATAACTGCCTTTTTCTGTCAAATAAATTTGGAACTGCGCACCAACTTCTGCTACTCTCGTTCCGCTTTCGCTGTCCCAAGCTGTCTTGCGTATTCTCACTTTATTTTTTATAGGCTTGTTTGCAAATTTGTAGGTTTGTGCAATCGTATAACTGCTACTACTGTCATTTTTTCCATCCACTCTGATCTTAAGCGGTGTGGTATTTAACAAGTACCCCTTTGGAGCCTTCTCTTCTTTTAACCAGTAATCTTTTCCGCAGATCATATAATCTGTATCAAATTGACCATTTTTTACTACATAAATGCCATTGGTTGTTTTACCACTTGCATCTGTAACTTCTGCTCTCTGTGTACATTTAGAATCTTCGTATAGTTTGAAAATAGCACCATCTAAAGTAGCTTCACCACGTGTCTTTCCATCTTTGGAATCTGCATCCTGCTTAATCACTCGCACGGACGTTTTTTTTCTTGTATTCGTTACTCTTTCATTTACAGCTTGTGAATACTTCCACATTTCTTTTAATGTTGATTCTGGCCACACTCCATTGATTGCAGTCCAACTATCTCTAGTCTTAAGTGTTAATGTTTTACCGTTTTTGTATGTTGGAGCTACAAGAATATTGTTGCTACCGGAGGATATCTCTGTTATCGTATACTTATTGGCTATTTTCTGCCACTCCTTATCCAACTCTGTTTGCATTAAAGTTTTCGCACCCTCTTTAGATAAATCTGAAGCATATTTATATCCCTCTCGATTCCACTCTTTTTTTAATGCAGTCTTCTGCTCGGATGTCAGAGAATCCGCATTTTTTGCATAGTAATAATTTTCAGACTGCAGTTTGTATGTGAATCTCATAACGATCATTCCATCTGCATCTGTTTCTGCAGCAATTTCAAAATGATCACCGATGTCATCCATACTTCCTGTCTCATTACTTTTACCATAAGCCGTAAATGAATAAAGCTCATCAATATTGTCCGCAACAATCTTAAACTTGGCACCCTTGAGAGGTTCATCTTCGTCATTCACCTTGAATATATTGATTCTCTGATGATATGTTATCGCATCCTTAATATGATCTATTTTTGCCTCTGGTAATGCATCCTTATCTGCGTTCAAGTCAACCAATCGCTGTCGTTTACTTCCCGAACCACCATACTGCCAAATGGTAGATTCTGCTGTAATATCTCCACTAGGTTGGAATATCTGCGTATACAGACCATCTACACTGCTTGTAAATTTACCTGTATTATTCTTAACTGCCTTGATAACATCTTTCAATTTTGCCTGTGATGTACCACCATTTTCAATCGACCATACAAGAGCCTGTGTCATGATGTAAGCTCTGTTTGACCGTTTCATCGTTTTGTCAAACCAATACGCAAGAGATGCCATTTGTTTACTGGTTCCACCATCTGCAGTCGAATAAGTCTTTGATGACGATTTGTATGCATCCCCATTATGACAAGTGTTTCCGAGATCCATACAAAATACAGTTCTACCATTAACTTGCATTTTCCACCATTTGCCACTCTTTGTTTTACTACCGCATGTTACCGTTCCGCAGTAACCTAGATAATCAACCGTTACATTTTTAGTCGCTGCTTTGGTGCTTGCTGGAAGCAGTCCTATCAACATCGCTAATATCAAAAGAGATGATACTATTCGCTTCCACTTTTGTTTTCGATTCATTTCTGTTCTCCTTCCCTTGTCTTCCTTCGTCTCTAATTTTGTCCAACTCTTTTCTGACAAAATGATCGGACACTCCTAATCGCTTGCATATCTCCTCCCTACCGAATCCCTGATGCAGCATTTTGTGTACTTTTAATTCCACTTGATATGACAAGCCCATTTATGTTTCTCCTCCTTCCTGTTTTGTACACTTTTTACTGTTTAAAACAAAAAAAAGTGCGAAAAGCACTTTCATTTAAGTACCTTTCGCACTTCATTTTATAATTTTTCATTGTTTACCATCGTTTATAAGCTTTAGTATCTAGGAATTCTGTAGCTATATACACCTGAAGTCTTTAATGCTACCGTCTTCTTCCCGGATTTAACGTTTGGCACAATACGAATCCAATAGATCTTACCCTTTTTGAGTTTCTTCTTGCCATACTTCTTAATAACTACCTTTCTTTTAGAAGCCTTCACGGTCTTTACTTTCTTAAATCCCTTAGACTGCTTGGTTGAAATAGACACGGTATAGGATTTTGCACCGGTAACCTTAGACCACTTTACAGTAAGTTTCTTTGACTTTCTGTTATAGGATCCTGTAACCTTTGTTGCATATCCAATTGACTTAAATCCGGACCACTCACCGTAAATCTTCTTGGCACCACAGTCAATGTATGGACGTACACGGTACTGAATTGCCTTACCATTAATAAAATTAGCGATACGTAAAGAACTAGATGACTCCGTAACCGTCTTCTTTAATTTGCCATTTACAAAGAACTGCCACTGAAAACCATCAACGTTATAGTTATTGGAAACCGCCATATAGTATACATTAATATTGCTAAGTGCAGATGTAATTCCAAATGTACTTGTACTTACCTTCGGACGCATCGTCTTCATATAGTCATAGCTGTAGGAGCCTCTTGCAATATATCCAGAGCTGGAACGTCTGCATGGATATGCATATGTCCAATAACTTGTACCAGGTGTCAACTTTCTGGAAGTCTTAACTGTCGTTGATGTACTTGCTCCAAGCAGTACATCATTATAATAGATCTGATAATAGTTTGCACCAAACGATCCACTGAACGTACCGGTAAAGGATGTCTGGGTAGCACCTGTCTGTACGAACTTGCTTGCACCTGTCTCCGGAGCTGTAACTACATCAATAGATGCCGATACATTTGCCTTACCAACTGCCACAAGTCCTGCAGAGTAATTATAATCTGTACATGTGCCTACGCGGGCATAGTATGTCGTTCCTGAAGTAAGAGAGCTTGCAGATAATGAAGATGGATTCGAAGATACATCCATAACAACCCAATTCCTGTTATCTGTACTAAGCTCTAAATAATAGTAGCCTGCACCAAAAATTGCATTACACTGCAGCTTGACGCTGTTCTTGCTGTCATCAATCTGCTTTACACCGGTCACTGCAGCCTGCGTCTGCACTTTTGCTGTTGCACCAACGATCAAAGCCAAGGCAGCAACAACTAATAATCTTTTGATTTTTTTCATAATCATCCTCCTTCTTAATGATTAAATAGAATATAAAATAGCGAAGTGGAAATTTTCCACTCCGCTATTAGTATAATAGGAATTTGTGTCTTTATCAAGGCAAATATTCATTTTTGTACTGATTTATACAAAATCCACTGTATAATTTTGGCAATTATCCATAAACACGCTTCCATTACGCAAGCTGACTTTCGACAACAGAAACGACTTTGGCCAATGCATCCGGGATTCCAGCAGGGTTCTTACCGCCCGCCTGAGCCATGTTTGGTCGACCGCCACCGCCGCCACCAACTAAGGATGCAATCTCCTTGATCAGATTACCGGCATGTGCACCTTTTTTGATAGCTGCATCTGTTGCCATCGCAAGCAGAGTTACTTTACCGCCATTAGCAGATGCAAGCACAACCACGCCGTCTCCAATCTTTTCTTTCATCTGGTCACCCAAATTGCGAAGACCATTCATATCTACGTCCGGAACATCCATCGCAAGTACCTTCATACCTTTAACTTCTTGGATCTTGCTGTCAACATCTCCCACTGCATCATTGGCTAACTTCGCCTTCAGTTTCTCGTTTTCACTCTGCAGAGCTTTCAGTTCTTCTTGCAACGATGTCACTTTCTGCAACAGCTTTGCCGGCTCTGCCTTAGCTGCCTTAGCAACTTCTTTCAGAAGTTCTTCTTGCATTGCGTAATGCTTCATCAAGCCATCACCGGTGAGTGCTTCAATACGGCGCACACCTGCCGCAACACCGCTTTCCGAAATGATCTTAAAATATGAGATTACACCGGTATTTGCTACATGCGTACCACCACAAAGCTCCACACTGAAAGCTTCCTCTCCGTCTGCCTTCATCTGTACTACACGAACTTTGTCTCCATATTTTTCACCAAACAACGCCATAGCACCTGTCTTCTTAGCATCCTCGACAGACATCTCTTCTGTGACAACCTGCAGATTTTTGGCAATCTGTTCATTAACGATTGCCTCTACTTTTGCAATCTCTTCGTCTGTCATCGCAGAGAAATGTGTAAAGTCAAAGCGAAGACGCTCTGCATCCACATAAGAACCTGCCTGCTCAACATGGCTTCCAAGCACTATACGAAGTGCTTTTTGCAGCAAATGTGTTGCACTGTGATTCTTACCGGTATTCTGTCGATTTGCAGCATCTACAGTCAATGTAACAGTATCGCCAACCTTAAACATACCCTTGGTAACAACGCCAACATGTCCAATACGTCCACCCTGCAGATGGATCGTATCTTTCACTGCAAACTCATTATCGCCTTCTGTAATCGTTCCCTTATCAGCAGTCTGACCACCCATTGTTGCATAAAATGGCGTCTCATCTACAATGATCGTTCCTGTCTGACCATCCGTAAGAGCAGATACTACCTCCTCTTCTGTTGTCAGAACAGAAATCTTGGAATCGTGTGTTAAACGGTCATATCCGACAAATTTACTGGTGATCGTTGGGTCGATATGCTGATAAACTGTCTCTTCTGCGCCCATATAATTGGTTGTCTTGCGTGCTCCTCTTGCCTTTTCTTTCTGTTCCTGCATGGCAGCCGCAAATCCTTTTTCATCGACCGTATATCCCTTTTCCTGCATGATCTCCAAAGTAAGATCCAACGGGAATCCATACGTATCATACAATTTAAATGCATCAGCACCTTTCAGTTCTTTGGCTCCGGACGCTTCCAGCTCTTCCTGCATCTGTGTCAGAATGGTAAGTCCCTGATCGATCGTTTTATCAAACTTTCCTTCCTCCTGAGACAATACCTGCAAAATAAACTCTTTTTTATCCTCTAACTCCGGATAACCATCCTTAGACTCTGCAATAACTGTTTGGGCAAGTTCTGCCATAAACTGCTTGTCAATTCCAAGTTTACGTCCATGACGTACTGCACGGCGGATCAAACGACGAAGAACGTAGCCGCGTCCTTCATTACTAGGCATGATACCATCAGAGATCATAAATGTAGAGGAGCGAATATGATCTGTGATCAAACGAATGGAAACGTCTTTTGCTTCATCACTCTGATACGTTGTACCGGCCAACTCACAGATCTTATCACGGATTGCTTTCATCGTATCAATGTCATATACGGAATCGACATCCTGTACAACAACTGCCAAACGCTCAAGTCCCATACCGGTATCAATATTTTTATTCTCTAATTCGGTATAGCCACCTTTACCATCCCCATCAAACTGGGTAAATACATTATTCCAGATCTCCATAAAGCGGTCACACTCGCAGCCGACTTTACAATCCGGCTTTCCACAGCCGTATTTTTCACCGCGATCATAATAGATCTCAGAACATGGACCACAAGGACCTGCACCATGCTCCCAGAAGTTATCACACTCACCGTTCTCATCACGATAAAAACGTGTGATCTTTTCACCCGGAACGCCAATCTCTTTTGTCCAGATATCGTAAGCTTCCTCATCCTCTCCATAGATTGATGGATATAATCTATCCGGATCCATTTTCAGCACTTCCGTCAAAAACTCCCAAGACCAGGCAAGTGCTTCGTGCTTGAAATAATCTCCAAAGGAGAAGTTACCGAGCATCTCAAAGAACGTGAGATGTCTCGCTGTCTTTCCGACATTTTCAATATCGCCGGTACGTACACATTTCTGACATGTAGTCACGCGTCTTCTCGGCGGAATCTCCTGTCCGGTGAAATATGGCTTCAGAGGAGCCATACCGGCATTGATCAGCAGCAAGCTGTTGTCATTATGTGGCACCAAAGAGAAACTCTTCATTGCCAAATGACCTTTGCTTTCAAAAAAATTCAAATACTTTTTACGAAGTTCGTTTACACCATATTTTTCCATGGTTTTCGCCCCTTTTCTATATTGATTTCATACTTCTTCTAAAACGGCCCGCTTAGCACGAACGTCTTATTTCGCACCTTCTGAAATTGTAGCAATATCGACGATAGATAACTTATCTTCCTCGTTTTCCAAACTGGTAAGCAGTGCATCTGCCGTATCCAAAGATGTTAAACAATTTACACCGGTCTCAATTGCTGTACGGCGGATCAGGAAGCCATCCTTTAACTTATCGCCGTGCGTTGGTGTATCGATAACCAGATCGATCTGATGCTCTAACAGCAGATCCATCAGTGTCGGTGACTCTTCATTGATACGGTTTACAGCCACAACCTGCACGCCATGCTCATTTAATACTCTGGCAGTATTTCTCGTTGCAAAGATCTCATATCCAAGAGCCTTGAAACGACGTGCAATATCGACAGCCTCTAACTTATCCGCATCCTTCACGCTGAGTATCATCTTTTTATGCTTTGGAAGATCAACGCCTGCGCCTAAGAATGCTTTATACAACGCCTCATTAAACGTCTTGGCAATACCCAGACACTCACCGGTAGATTTCATTTCCGGTCCCAAGCTGATCTCTGCGCCGCGAAGCTTTTCGAAGGAGAATACCGGCATCTTAATTGCCAAATATGCTGCCTTTGGTGCAAGCCCCGGCTCATAACCAAGATCTCTGATCTTCGCACCAAGGATCACACGGGAGGCCAGATCAACGATCGGGATACCCGTCACTTTACTGATATATGGAACGGTTCGGCTGGAACGAGGATTTACTTCGATCACATACACCTCATCCTGATATACGATAAACTGAATGTTGATCAATCCAATAACATGCAGTGAACGCGCTAATTTTCTTGTATAGTCAACAAGCACATTCTGAATCTTTTCAGAAATTGTCTGTGCCGGATAAACAGAGATACTATCTCCGGAATGAATACCTGCACGCTCAATGTGCTCCATAATTCCAGGGATCAAAATATCCTCGCCATCACATACCGCATCCACTTCGATCTCCTTGCCCATCAGATATTTATCAATGAGGATCGGATGCTCCTGATGATAACGGTTGATCACTGCCATAAATTCCACAATATCCTTATCATTCACGGCAATCTGCATACCCTGGCCCCCCAATACATAGGAAGGACGGATAAGCACCGGATATCCAAGTTCATTAGCTACCTTAAGCGCTTCTTCTGTTGTAAAGACAGTGTCACCCTTTGCACGAGGAATGCAGCACTCCTCCAAAATATCATCAAAAAGTTCTCTATCCTCCGCAGCATCAACGTTCTTTGCGCTGGTTCCTAATATTTTAACGCCCATTTTCATCAAGGATTCTGTCAGGTTGATCGCTGTCTGTCCACCGAACTGCACAACTGCTCCATCCGGTTTTTCCAAACGAACGATATTCTCAACATCCTCTGGTGTCAACGGCTCAAAATACAATTTATCAGCGATATCAAAGTCTGTACTTACCGTCTCAGGGTTGTTATTTACAATGATCGTCTCATAACCTTCCTGCGACAACGCCCACACACTGTGTACAGAGCAATAGTCAAACTCAATTCCCTGTCCGATTCGGATCGGGCCGGAACCGAGTACCATGATCTTTTTGCGTTCGTGGTTATCTTCCACTTCGTTTTCGCCATCAAAACAGCTATAATAATACGGCGTTTCGGAAGCAAATTCTGCTGCGCAGGTATCTACCATCTTAAACGCTGCGGTGATACCATACTCATAGCGAAGGTTCTTTATCTCCTCTTCTGTTTTTCCTGTCCAACGTGCGATCACGTTATCCGGGAATTCCATACGCTTTGCCTCTTTGAGAAGTTCTTTATCTAACTTGCCTCCACAAGCTTTGATCTTCTTTTCCATTTCCACTAAGATCGCGATCTTATCAATGAACCATTCATCGATCATTGTGACCTCGTGGATACGATCATAACTTGCAATACCACGGCGAAGAATCTCTGCGATCAAGTAAATGCGGCGGTCATCAATTACATGAAGCTGTTCTAATACTTCCTCATCAGACATATTATCATAATCACCGGTTTCTAAGCAGTCCACATGCTGTGCCAGAGAACGAAGTGCTTTCATCAAGCCACCCTCAAAGCTGGTACAGATACTCATAACCTCACCGGTTGCTTTCATCTGTGTTGTCAATGTACGTTTTGCCGTAATAAATTTATCAAAAGGAAGTCTTGGAATCTTGACAACCACATAATCAAGTGCCGGCTCAAAACTAGCATACGTCTTACCTGTTACCGCATTCGGGATCTCATCTAATGTGTATCCCAGCGCGATCTTCGCAGATACTTTGGCGATCGGATATCCGGTTGCCTTTGATGCTAATGCAGAAGAACGGCTCACACGAGGGTTTACCTCGATAACAATATATTCAAAAGAGGTCGGATGTAAGGCGAACTGTACGTTACATCCACCGGTAATACCAAGTTCATCAATAATACGGAGTGCAGAAGTACGAAGCATCTGATACTCTTTATCCGACAACGTCTGTGATGGTGCAACAACGATACTATCACCGGTATGTACACCAACCGGATCTAAGTTCTCCATATTACATACCGTAATACAGGTTCCGTTGCTGTCACGCATAACTTCATACTCTATCTCTTTCCAACCGGCGATGCAGCGCTCAACAAGCACCTGTCCTACACGAGAAAGACGAAGTCCATTTGATAAGATCTCCTCCAATTCTTCACGGTTATGTGCAATACCACCGCCGGAACCACCCAAGGTGTACGCCGGACGAAGAACCACCGGATAACCGATCTTTTCAGCAAACGCAACACCGTCTTCAATATTTTCCACCAATTCAGATGGTGCACAAGGCTCACCGATACGCTCCATCATATCCTTAAATTCCTGGCGTCCCTCTGCATTACGGATCGTCTCCGCTGTTGTTCCGAGAAGTTTCACGCCATGAGACTCTAAAAATCCGGACTCTGCTAATTCCATTCCTAAGTTCAGTCCGGCCTGCCCACCCATATTTGGCAAAAGACTGTCCGGCTTCTCAACCTCAATAATGTGTTCGAGCACTTCAACCGTAAGAGGCTCGATATATACTTTATCTGCAATATCTTTATCCGTCATGATCGTCGCCGGATTGGAGTTTACTAAAATAACCTCCATGCCCTCTTCTTTCAAAGAGCGACACGCCTGCGTTCCGGCATAATCAAACTCAGCAGCCTGTCCGATAATGATCGGACCGGAACCTATTACTAATACTCGCTTAATTCCTTCTAACTTTGGCATACGAAAACCTCATTTCTTTTTGTATTTTATTGACTGTGTCTATTATTTACTCATCATTTTCATAAACTCATCAAAGAGCAGTTCGGAATCCTTTGGGCCCGCATTCGCCTCCGGATGAAACTGTACCGTTTTGATCGGTTCATTTAAGTATAAAAGACCCTCTACGGTTTTATCATTGACATTGATAAACCACGGCTCTGCCACCGACTTGTCAATGGAGTCTGCATCAACCACATATCCATGGTTCTGTGATGAAATATATACCTTTCCTGTTTCCAGATTCTTTACCGGATGATTCGCACCGCGGTGTCCATATTTCATTTTATAGGTTTTAGCATCATGTGCAAGTGCCATCAACTGATGTCCCAAACAAATCGCAAAGATCGGAATACCGGATCCTGCCAAAACACGGATCTGCTCGATCACTGCCGTACACTCGGAAGGATCTCCCGGTCCATTAGTGATCATAATGCCGTCCGGCTGCTCTGCGATAACATCCTGTGCCGCAAAATTCTGTGGATAAACAGTAACTTCGCATCCACGATTTAACAGACAGCGTATAATATTCTTCTTCGTTCCAACATCGATCACAACCACTTTTCGCTCTACCGGCACTTCCTCAGAGCCGATATCTCCCGGTTTGTATGTTTCTTTCTCTTTGCAGGATACTTTTTCTACTACACCAACCACTTTATAATCTTTGAGCTTTGGTAAAATTTCCTCAAGATCATAATTCTCATTTGTGGTGATCATTCCATTCATCGTTCCCTTTTCACGCAAGATCTTCGTTAAAGCACGGGTATCAATTCCGTAAATTCCCGGAATATCATTTTCTTCCAAGAAATGCTGTATCGAATCTTCCGAACGGAAATTGCTTGGCATACGGGATAACTCTCTTACGATAAAACCATCCGGCCAGCCTTTTTTCGACTCCATATCTGCATAACATACGCCATAATTACCAATCAAAGGATAAGTCATCGTTACTGCCTGCCCTGCATAACTAGGATCAGTCAGTACCTCCAAATAACCAGTCATCGATGTATTAAATACAATTTCACTGATCACTTCTTTCTGTGCTCCCATACTTTTACCTTCAAAGACAGTTCCGTCTTCTAAGATCAAAAACGCTTTTGTCATCATAGATCCCATTCCTTTCCGTTCAGTTCTAGTATCATTTCAGCAGTCTCAACCATGTTGGTACCACTGTCCATACTTATTTTTTGTATATAGTGATGTGCTTCCTCTTCTGTTATGTGGTTTCGATCCATTAACAGCTCTTTTGCCGTAACGATCTTTTTCTGATCCTGCTCAGAGCGTGCCTTTGGCTTTTTCTTTTGCTTCTTACGCCATCGATAATACTGTGATAGCATTATTTCCAAGGTGCTCATCAGATCCTGTACCTTAAAGGGCATCGGTAGTGCCATCAGACCGCGCACATCGCAGTCTGCCAGTTTTACCGGTGATGCCAGCAATAGCATCTGAAACCCCTTAGGGAGATATTCGTAAATCTCTGAATAGTGCATATCCGAGAAGCGATAACCACAAATAACAATTCCGCCATCAAGCGAATTTGCAGCACTTACAATCTGTGCACCACTGTCACACACAAGGGTGACATCATGACCATTTTTATTCAAAATCCGCCGAAGATTTTTAGCATCTTCAATCTTTGGAAAAGCGATAATAATATCTGCCATGCTGTCAGCAAACCTCCTATCGCGCTTTAAGAATGTTTATATCGTTCCCAGATATTTCTCTCTTTCCCAAAGTGTTACCTGCTTGCAGTACTCATTCCACTCTGCCTCTTTGGTGTGGATCATGTGATTCTTAATGTGGCTTTCTAACACACTACTTAACAGCTCATCCTGTTCAAACTGTTTAACAGCTTCATGCAGGGTTCGCGGAAGATTGCCCTGTGGATTGTTCTCTCCTTCACTTTCCTCCATTGACCGCGGTGGAACCAAGCCCTCTCGGATCCCTTGCAATCCTGCTGCCAGGCAGGCTGCAATCACGAGATATGGATTAGAAGCCCCATCCGGACTGCGCAACACGATACGCGCCCCGTCTCCACCAATCGACGTTAAACGAATCAGTGGACTATCATTGGTAAACGACCAGCCAACCGCAACCGGTGCTAAATATCCCGGTATCAAGCGCTTATAGGAGTTCACGATTGGATTTGTGATCAAACTCATCCCCTTCATATGACGAAGCATTCCCGCCATAAACTGATACCCATCCGCGCTAATGCCATGTTCATCACTGTCGCTGCAAAAGATGTTCTTGCCATTTTTGCTCAATGAAAACGTAAAATGTGCACCAGAACCTTTGACATGCTTACGAGGCTTCGGCATGAACGTTGCATGTACACCGTGTCGTTTTGCGACAGTTCGTACTACCAGACGAGTCGTCATGATATTATCCGCTACTGTCAGTGCATTATCGTGTGCCATCTCCAAAGCATGTTGCGCCGCCTCATCCGAATGATAGGAGCTTTCCACTTCAATGCCCATGTCTGCCAAATACAATACCATGTCACGTCTTGTATTCTCACCGCCATCAGAAGGCCCAATATCAAAATAGCCGCCCCGTTCGGATGACTGATTGGTCGGCTCTCCATTTTCATCCAGATCGAACAGGAAGAATTCATGCTTGATACCTACATCAAGTGTATATCCCATCTGCTCTGCCTCTGCGATGACCTTTTTTAGAATATAACGGCTGCTTCCCTTAAACGGAGTACCATCCGGCTTAACAATGTCACAAATAAAACGTGCCACTTTGCCGTTCTGTGGTCTCCACGGAAAAGTTACAAACGTATCCAAATCCGGAACCAAAAACAGTTCTTCATAGCCAACACCACGGAATCCGTCTACCGCTGCACAGTTAAATCGACACCGACCGCCTAGGATCTTGTCGATCTGATCAACTGTTGTTGCCATATTTTTCAGATTACCGGCAATATCGGTAAACTGAAGTCGTATAAACTTAACATCTTCTTCTTCAATCAAATCCAGTATATCCTGTCTGGTATACTTTGCCATCATGTCCTCCATTCTGCGCCTGTGTAAGGGGCTCATCATGCTAACTATGTCTTTTCCATACGGTTTTTCTCTGTTATAGAACTGATATAAAACCGTATATTTTTTGACCCTATTATACCAATTTACACATTCATCCTATTATACCTATAAATGAGAAGAGCGTCAACACTTTTTGAAAGTGCGACGCCCTTCTTGTTGGATTTTGTTATAAAAGATCAAGGGACTAAAGTCCACATAATCTTATTAAAGCAAGGAAATGCTTTGCAGACTTCTTTCGAACTATTCCAGATTGGTATAGCCCATGAGCGCCTTATCTACCTCTTTGGCGACATGACGTCCCTCGTTAATACCCCATACGACTAATGACTGTCCACGGTGCATATCACCGGCCGTATATACTTTATCTACATTTGTCTTGTAGCTGCCCGGTTCCGTCTCTACATTAGTGCGGGCATTTAGTTTTACGCCAAACGCTTTTGCGATATAATCCTGTGTTCCCAAGAAACCGGCTGCGATCAACACGTAGTCTGCCGGGATCTCAAACTCACTGCCGGCGATCTCTGTCATATTCATTCGTCCGGTCTTAGGATCCTTTTTCGGCTCCAGTTTGACAAGCTTAACTTTCTTAAGCTTGCCGTTTTTATCGGCTATAAATTCCTTGACAGTTGCCTGATAAATACGTGGATCCTGTCCATATACAGCGATTGCCTCTTCCTGACCATAATCTGTCTTGCAGACTCTTGGCCACTCCGGCCATGGGTTATTCTGTGCTCTCTGATCCGGAAGTTTTGGCATCATCTCAATCTGTACGACACTCTTTGCACCCTGACGTACCGCCGTACCAACACAATCATTACCGGTATCTCCACCACCGATCACTACGACATTTTTTCCTTTGGTGTTGACCCAGTTTTTCTTTTCACCGGTTAATACGTTTTTGGTAGAACGCGTCAAAAAGTCAACTGCAAAATAAATGCCATCTGCCTCACGCCCCGGAGCCTTAATATCTCTCGGATTGGATGCACCGCAGCATAAGATCACACTGTCATACTGCTGCAACAGATCGGACGCTTTAATATCTTTGCCGACATTCGCATTGACAACAAATCTGATACCTTCCTTCTCCATGACTTTCTGCTTACGGTCGATCACCCATTTTTCCAATTTCATATTTGGAATGCCGTACATCAGTAAGCCTCCGATATGATCGTTTCTCTCATAAACCGTAACACTGTGACCACGTTTGTTTAACTGATCTGCTGCCGCAAGTCCGGAAGGACCTGATCCAACGATCGCAATCTTCTTTCCGGTACGTACCTTTGGTGGATTTGCTTCCATCAAGCCATGTCGATATCCATACTCCACAATATAATTTTCGTTCGCCTTGCAAGTGACCGGTGTATCATGCAAACCGCAGGTACAAGCTGCTTCACATAAAGCAGGACACACTCTTGATGTAAATTCCGGAAAGTTATTCGTCTGACGCAGCATTTGCAGAGCTTTCTCATAGTTGCCACGGTAGATCAGATCATTCCACTCCGGAACCAGATTATTCAGAGGGCATCCGGAGGCCATTCCACCGATCATCATGCCCGACTGGCAAAACGGCACTCCACAGTTCATACAACGTGCTGCCTGCTCTTTACGGTCTTTTTCACGCATTGGTGCATGAAATTCATTAAAGTTTTTGATGCGCTCTAGCGGTTCTATTGCCGCATTGTCTTTTCGTTCATATTCCATAAATCCCGTAGGTTTTCCCATCGCTTTTTCCTCCATCTTTTAACTTATGCCTGTTTACCGGTTCTTGTGTGCGTAGAATGCTTCGATCTGTGCCTGCTCATAGCTTAAACCTCTCTCTTCCATCTGAGCGATCAATTGCAACATTCTACTATAGTCATAAGAGATAATCTTCTTAAATTTCGGAAGATACTCGCTAAAGTGATCTAACACCATCTGTCCCTTTTCGGAACCTGTTGCAGCAACATGTTCTTCGATCATTGCTTTCAGATCTAAGACATCATATTTATCCGTTACCGGTTCGCTGGATACCAGTTCCTTGTTTAACTTCAGATAAAGGTCACTGTTTTCATCCAAAACATAAGCAACACCGCCGCTCATTCCGGCTGCAAAGTTCTTGCCCGTCGGTCCCAGTACGACGACACGTCCACCGGTCATGTACTCACATCCGTGATCACCGACACCCTCTACAACAGCCGTTGCACCAGAATTTCTGACACAAAAACGTTCTCCGGCGATACCATTAATAAATGCTTTACCGCTGGTTGCCCCATACAGTGCAACGTTACCGATAATGATATTATCCTCTGCCTTAAAATTAGATCCTTTCTCAGGATAGACAACGATTGTTCCACCGGATAAACCTTTTCCCATATAATCGTTGGAATCACCAATCAACTCCAATTTAAGTCCTTTTGGAATAAATGCTCCAAAACTCTGTCCACCGCTGCCATGGCATTCTACAGTGATCGTATCTGCTTCCAATCCTTCATGGAACCTCTTGGTGATCTCAGAGCCGAGAATCGTTCCCAGGGAACGGTTTAAGTTCGTAACATTCACGGAAATCTTAGCTTTTTCACCAGTCTCCAATGCTGTTTTCAACTTAGGAAGGAACACCTTTTCGTCCATTGTCTTCTCAAGTTCGAAATCAAATTTATTTTTTGGATTAAATTTATTTTCTTTGCGCTCACCAGCAAAACTTGCATCCAGTATTGCGCTAAGATCAATGTGTTTTGCCTTCTCTTCTTCACCATCCTTGATCTTCAGCAGATCAGTACGTCCGATCAGATCATTGACCTTGCGAATTCCAAGTGCTGCCATATATTCGCGAAGTTCCTGCGCAATAAAACGCATAAAGTTCTCAACGTATTCCGGTTTGCCCATAAAACGCTTACGAAGTTCCGGATTCTGTGTTGCAACACCTACAGGACAAGTATCAAGATTGCAGACACGCATCATGACACAACCCATAGTAACTAACGGAGCTGTTGCAAAACCATATTCCTCTGCACCGAGCAATGCTGCCACGAGAACATCACGACCGGTCATTAATTTACCATCTGTCTCGATCATAACACGGGATCGAAGGCCATTCATGATCAATGTCTGGTGAGTCTCTGCAAGTCCCAGTTCCCAAGGAAGTCCGGCATTGTAGATCGAACTTCTCGGTGCTGCTCCGGTACCTCCATCATATCCGGAGATCAAGATAACTGCAGCTCCGGCTTTGGCAACACCGGCTGCGACAGTTCCGACACCTGCTTCAGAAACCAGTTTAACAGAAATTCTGGCATCTTTATTACTATTTTTCAGATCGTAGATCAACTGTGCCAGATCTTCGATCGAATAAATATCATGATGCGGTGGCGGGGAGATCAAGCTGACACCAGGTGTTGAATGTCTTGTCTTGGCGATCCAAGGATACACTTTACCACCCGGCAAATGACCACCTTCACCCGGCTTAGCGCCCTGTGCCATCTTAATCTGAATCTCCTTAGCACTTACCAAATAACGGGAAGTGACACCAAATCGTCCTGATGCCACCTGCTTGATCGCAGAGCATCTGCTGTCCGGGGCACCGGCTGTCTCAAGACGTTCCAGACTCTCACCGCCCTCGCCACTATTGGACTTACCATGCAAACGATTCATAGCGATTGCCAACGTCTCGTGTGCTTCTTGAGAAATAGATCCATAAGACATTGCTCCGGTCTTAAAACGCTTCACAATCTCGTCCACACTCTCAACTTCATCGATTGGAATGCCTTTCTTCGGGAACTTGAAGTCAAGCATACTGCGCAGGGTCATCTTGTTTTCTTTTTCATCAACAGTCTTGGTATACTGCTTAAACAGATCATAACTTCCTGTCCACGTTGATTGCTGCAGCAAATGGATCGTTTCCGGATTATAAAGATGGGCTTCTTTACCGCCTCTTGCCTTATGCTGTCCTCTGCTCTCCAAATTCAAGTCTACGCGAAGTCCTAACGGATCAAATGCGGAAGAATGAAGTTCATCTACCTGATTTTGGATATCTTCCAAAGTAATTCCACCCACACAGCTAACTGTATTCGTAAAATATTTTTCAATGACATCCTGATCAATACCAATCGCCTCAAAGATCTTTGATCCCTGATAAGATTGAATTGTTGAAATACCCATTTTAGAGGCAATTTTTACAATGCCATGTAAGACAGCTGCATCATAATCATCTACTGCTGCATAATAATCTTTGTCCAGCATTCCATTGTCGATCAATTCCTTGATCGTGCTATGTGCAAGATACGGATTAATAGCACTTGCACCATAACCCAATAAAGTTGCAAAATGATGCACTTCTCTTGGTTCTGCTGTCTCAAGTATCATATCAACGCTTGTTCTTTTCTTGGTTGTTACCAAGTGATGCTGCATCGTTGCCGTAGCCAGCAGAGACGGGATCGCAACATGATTTTCATCTACACCACGGTCTGTCAGGATCAAAATGTTTGCGCCCTCTTTATACGCACGGTCTGCCTCTAAGCAAAGACGATCCAACGCTTTTTTTAACGATGTGTTTTTATAATACGTGATCGGAATCTCTTCCACCTTAAATCCATCTTTATTCAGTGTCTTGATCTTAAGAAGATCCGTATCTGTAAGGATTGGATTTTTGATCTTGAGCATTTTGCAGTTTTCTGCCTTTTCCTCTAACAGATTACCATCCTGTCCAATATAAACACTCGTAGAAGTTACAATCTCCTCACGGATCGCATCGATCGGCGGATTTGTTACCTGTGCAAATAACTGCTTAAAATAGTTAAATAATGGCTGCGGTTTATCAGAAAGCATCGGCAACGGCGTATCTGTACCCATCGCTCCGATCGGCTCTGCTCCATTTTGTGCCATCGGCAGGATAGATGTCTTATATTCCTCAAAAGTATATCCGAATGCTTTTTGCAGACGAACTCTTTCCTCGTCACTCATCTGCTCTACTTTTTGATTTGGAATATGGATTTCCTGAAGAGTGATCAAATTGTTATATAACCATTCGCCATATGGCTGACGAGACGCATACTGCTCTTTTAATACATCATCGTCAATCAATTCACCCTTGACTGTATCAACCAAAAGCATACGTCCCGGACGAAGGCGGTCTTTCTTCACGATTTTTTCCGGTGGAATTTCAAATACACCAACTTCAGAAGATAAGATCAACTGATCATCTGTCGTAATGTAATATCTAGATGGGCGGAGTCCGTTTCTGTCGAGTACGGCACCCATATAATCACCATCGGAAAACAAGATAGAAGCCGGTCCATCCCATGGCTCCATCATCGTTGCATAGTACTGATAAAAGTCTCTCTTTTTCTGACTTACACTCATATCATTTTCCCACGGTTCCGGTATTGTGATCATGACAGCAAGTGGAAGTTCCATACCACTCATTACCAAAAACTCCAATGTGTTATCAAGTCTGGCGGAATCAGATCCGTTCGGATTAACGACCGGAAGCACCTTGCTAAACTCATTAGCGAGATAATGACTTTCCATTGTCTCTTCACGCGCTAACATTTTATCAGCATTACCGACAATCGTGTTAATCTCACCATTATGAACGATAAAACGATTCGGATGTGCTCTCATCCAACTTGGGTTTGTGTTCGTACTAAAACGGGAATGAACAATTGCAATCGCAGATTGATATTCCGGGCTTTGCAGATCTTCAAAGAACAAACGAAGCTGTCCCACCAAAAACATTCCTTTATATACGATCGTTCTACTGGAAAACGATACGACATAGGTATCATCGTTACTCTGTTCGAATACACGTCTCGCTACATATAACATTCTATCAAAGTCTAAGCCTCGTTCCACATCTTCCGGACGCTTTACAAATGCCTGCATGATGCATGGCATGCACTCTAACGCCTTATGTCCTAACACCTTTGGCGATACCGGAACTTCACGCCATCCTAAAAATTCCAGTCCCTCTTTTTCGACGATGACCTCAAACATCTTCTTTGCCTGATTTTTCTTCAATTCATCCTGTGGGAAGAAAAACATACCAATACCATAATCCCGCTCTTCTCCAAGCTCAATTCCTAATGGAGCAACCGCTTTCTTAAAGAAATTGTGGGAGATCTGTAATAAAATACCAACACCATCACCGGTTTTTCCTTCTGCATCTTTGCCGGCACGATGTTCCAGTTTCTCTACAATGTCCAATGCTCCCGAAACGGTATCATGCGTCTTATTACCTTTAATATTGACGATTGCACCGATACCACAGTTATCATGTTCAAAACGAGGATCATAAAGTCCTCTTTTTTCATGATCGACCACCTGCATTGCCTTTGCAATTTCAGATTGCGCATTGTTTCTCGCTTTTTCCTTAGCCATGTTATTCCTCCTATCCAACAAAAAAGGAGTCCAGCAACAGAGACCACACGCAAGCTCTTTCCACTTCAGGAAAAGCCCATGAATTCTCTCATTGCTGAACCCCTTTGTTCATCAACTTGTTGATATTATACGGTTTTTTTCTCAAAAAAGCAATATTATTTTGTGAATTTATATGTTTTATTTGTTTTCTAAAGTAAATAATCGTTTTACTTATTTTTCTTTTGCGCCTATTCATAAAGTTCCTCCATTTTCAATTGATCAATTTATTTCAATAAGAAAACAAAGCATTGTTTTATGATGATCAAGGACCTTTGACGCCTTAATCCCATAATGCAAAAGATCGATGTTACACTCTTAAAGCGTAACACCGATCTATAAAATTTCATAACATGAAACGGAGAGTGAGGGATTCGAACCCTCGGTCAGTTCTCACCGACACATCATTTCGAGTGATGCACCTTCGACCTCTCGGACAACTCTCCATATATATAGCCCTTAAAGCTCAGTAAGACTCATTATCCTGAATCATTGCACACGATTCACTGCATATAATGAAGTTTCAAAGAAGCTCGTAAAATGAGCACACTTCGTATATTATATCATAAGTATTTTCATCTGTCAAAATTACTGCTTCGTAAATTGTACTAACAATAATTCTACACCTATTTGATCCTCAATCCGTCCACGCTTAAACAGATATTCTGTCTCTACACACTGTTCCAGCATTTCCTTAAGCTTCGCTGTCGAAAAATGACGACTCTGACTTTGGTATCTCCCCACAGAAAAGGGCGGAATTCCAACTTTTCGTGCAATTTCTCCCTTTGGGACTCCACTCCCTAAATCATTTATCTGCAGTAATATATTAAAGTGTCTCGATAACAAGTACAAAATGGACATTGCACTCTCTCGAAGTTCCAAGAGATCCCGATACAATTTCATCGCCCGCTTCTGATCACCGGAAGCGACTGCATCCATCATCTGAAAAATCTGTCCATTCACTTGTACACACGCAATTTCATCGACATCCTCTTTCGTGATCTCCTCGCGATCGCCGACAAAACCGATCAATTTATCCAGTTCATTTTTCACATGATACATATCATTATCGATCAATCCCAAAAAATACTCTGCTGTATTCTCCCTCATCTGCTTTCCTGCCTGCTTGAGGATCCCTACAGTCCACAGCTTGATCTCCCGATCGTTCATCGGCTTCATTTCAACCGCATATCCGGATTTGTTGACATACTTATACAGGCGGTTACGTTTATCAATCTCACTCTCCACAAAAAGTAAGATTGTAGAGTCCGGCATATTTGGCAGATAATCTGCAAGATCATTTGCCGACTTAAACAGACCGGAATTTTCCACAATGATCAATCGATAATCACTAAAAAAGGGCAGTGTATCAGCAAGATCTTTGATCTGCACCACATCTGTTTCTTTACCTTGGAACCGCGTACAGTTCATATCATCTCCGCCATTTAAAACAGCAGCCTTTAAGCTGTCTCTATAAAGACGTTTGAGATAATCTTCCTCTCCATAAAACAGATAGCAGTTCTTAAACTGTCTATTCTTAATATCCGCCTTTAGTTTTTGCAACTTACTGTCCGCCTTTCTCTCCTACTTATTTATAGAGTATAGAGCTCCGGTAAAGAAATTTCTTGGTGTCATATCTGCCACTAACGATATGTTCTGTATAATCCGGCAAGCTTACCTAAAATCTCAACCCGATCGACAATGATCGGATCCATTGTATCGTTTTCAGGCTGCAAACGATAATGCCCATCCTCTTTATAAAAAGTCTTGATCGTAGCAGAGTCTTCCACTAAAGCAACCACAATCTCACCATTTCTCGCAGTGTTCTGCTTCTTTACCAATATCTTGTCACCATCATAGATTCCGACATTGATCATACTCTCTCCACGCACTTTCAACATGAATGATTCTCCTGTCGGTACATCCTCTGGAAGTAACGGAAAATATCCCTCGATATTCTGCTCTGCAAAAATAGGTTCTCCTGCTGCAATCTCTCCAATCACCGGAACATTTACGATCTCACGTCGTGCTAGATTAAATTCATCATCAATGATCTCAATCGCACGAGGTTTCGTTGGATCACGACGAATATAACCATTCTTCTCCAGCGTCTCAAGATGAGAGTGTACGGAAGAAGTTGATTTCAAATGTACCGCATCACAGATTTCACGTACAGCCGGCGGATATCCGCGCTGTAATGTCTGCGCTTTAATATACTCTAATATTTCTTCCTGCTTTGCAGATATTTTACCTTTAGCCATAAATATGCCTCCAATTCCTGTATTCGTTCTATCAAATAGTCTACTGCGCATGTTCTGCATAATACAATGCATCTGCTCATCTAACAAACAATGTGTGTTATATATACTGCTGCACACGATATGGGCAGTCTCATCATTAACAGAGTAACACATATGTTCTATAGTGTCAAACAAATGTTCCGAACAAATTTTCTATTTGAAGGCTGTTAAACTATAGCGAGTCTGCCTGCCGCACCTTACCATCTGCCCAAATACGCTCCAGATCATAAAACAGGCGATCCTCTTTATCAAAAATGTGCACGATCACATCGCCAAAGTCCATCAATACCCAAGTACTGTTTTTATTACCTTCGACACGTTTTACGGCATATCCGTTTTTGTGCATATGCTCCTCAACATTATTGATCATCGCTTGGATCTGCGTGGTACTGTCCCCACTTGCGATCACAAAATAATCTGCGATCATTGTAATCTCAGAAATGTCGATCAATTTAATATCATAACCTTTCTTTTCGTCTAATGCCTCATATACGATCTTTGCCATTTTTTTCTGTTCTGTCATAATTATTATATCCTTTCTACGGTTGTTTATTGATATTGTTTATAATACTCATATGCCTGTTTGGTATTCGGATCAAAACATTTCATCCCGCGGCTGCTTCCTTTTAGATACGAAACTGTATTTTCTAACGTCATGCACACTGCCTTATCAATATCACAAAATGCTATCTGACGTATCTGTGTAAGTCCCGGTATCAATTTGCGGTTGGGCTCAATATAGTCTGCCAAAAATACTATTTTCTCCAACAAGGTCATCTCCGGTCTTCCTGTCGTATGCCAGCGAATTGCTGCCAATATCTGCTCATCATCAATTTCGTAACGATGTTTCGCATAATAGACTCCAAGTTTTGCATGAAGCAGCGACGGATTCTTCTGTTCCACCTCTGAAATCTCAATATTGTATTTACGGCACTTTTGAAGCATCTGCTCGCCACTGCAATATTTTGCACAATCGTGCAATACCGCTGCATACGCCGCCTTATCTAAATCTTCTCCGTAGCGCATTGCCAGCGCTTCTGCCGTATAAAGCACTCCTATCGTATGCGTAAATCGTTTTTCCGATAATTTCTTACTCAACTTACTTTGAATTTCTTGTATCTGTTGCTGCATCTCTAGTTTCCTTTCCTGCCCTGCACCGGATCCAGGTACAATCGCTGCTCGTGAATGTAAGCTGCAACCGCCTGCGGAAGCATCTCATCCACAGAATGCCCCCGCGCGATCATTTCGCGAATCTCATGAGAACTGATCTCGATCTGCTGCATATCGATCAATTGTATACGCGCATGATACTTTTGACATAAATATTCCTTGTGCTTACGCATCTGCTCTGCCGGAACATCATCCCGTCCCGCAGCCAGTATAATAGCATTGGCAAATATTCTTTCCGGGTGATACCACTGTTCTAATTGAAAAAAAGAATCTGCTCCCAAAATGAAGTACCACTCACACTCAGGATGCTCTCTTGTGAGTATCTGCAGAGTATCTGCAGTATATGTCGTCCCTGTGCGTCGTAACTCCAAATCCGAAAACATAAAATCATTATTTCCTGCCACAGCCAGTCGAACCATCTGAGACCGAACAGACTCCGATGTTATTTTAGTACTTTCTTTATGTGGAGGTATCTTGGTTGGCATAAATAGTACACATTCCAAAGAGGCCTGAAGTGCTGCCTGCCTCGCCATCGTCATATGCCCATTATGGATCGGATCAAACGTCCCGCCCATAATGCCAACTTTTCTTTTGGCTGTGACTCCACTATCCTTCACTAACATTTACTTATCGCCCCAAAGATATTTTGCAGTGCCTTGATCCGTCTTAGACTTCTTCCCCTTAGCTGCAGATCTCTTGTCCGGCTTAGAAAAACTTTTCTGTACTTTGTCTGATTTTTTCATGTTTTTTACACCATGATGGTTCTGCTTTTCACGTTTCAAAGCACGTTTACGCTTCTCCTCCAATTCAAAGTTTTTCTTATACAAAACAATCTTCTTGCCGATCACCTGCACGACCTCTGAACCGGTTCTCTCTGCCAATACCTGTGCAATCTCATGCGGATCATCCAAACAGTTTTTGAGTACAGATACTTTAACCAATTCTCTTGCATGCAAGGCATCCTTTACTGCATTAACCATCGCAGGCGTTAAACTAGCCTTTCCAATCTGAAATATGCTGTCTAATTTCATTGCCTGCGTTTTCAATTCTGCTCTTTCTTTACTTGTCATATTTATCCTCACTTTTATCATTTTTTCAGTCTGCTTCGCAGCCGCTTGTTTTTCTCTGCGGCCATTGTTCATACATCAAGTTGCCTTTTTTCAAACTCGCAAATCCGCTCTTTCAGAGCTCATTCGCTTGTTTCACAAGCTTATTTGCTCGTTAATGAGCCCAGAAAAACAAATGTCTGCTTCGCAGCCGCTTGTTTTTCTCTGCGGCTCATTATATCACAAAATACCGGCAGAAAAAAGCAATATCTTTTTTTCTAATTTTCAATTTGATAAAATACACATATTCTCTCTTTTTGTCGCATATGTTGCTATAATTATATTTCAAATCGTACTGATATTACTGCACTAACCTATTTGGTACAGAAAGGATTCTCACAATGCAATTATTTCGTTCCATCCTGTCAAGACGAATGCTTGCTCTTATACTATGTGCCGTACTTATTTATGTCAACGCCTTCACATCTGTCAAGGTTTTTGCGAAAGTATGCACAAATCAGCCAGCTTTTCGGTGTACAGCAAATAAACAAGCTGAGGCAGACCAAGCACATAATAATGATCTGGCAATCACTGCGAAAGCTGCCGTTCTGATCGACAATGCTTCCGGACGCATCTTATATGCCAAAAACAAAGATAAAAAATTAATACCGGCAAGTATCACCAAGATCATGACCCTCCTTCTGATCTTTGAATCTATCGAACAAGGGAAATGCAAACTTGAAGATAAGGTAACAGTAAGTGAATATGCCGCATCTATGGGCGGTTCACAGGTGTTTTTGGAACCGGGAGAGACACAGGACGTCAATACAATGATCAAATGCATCAGCATAGCCAGCGCAAACGATGCCGCTGTGGCCATGGCAGAACATCTTGCCGGATCAGAGCAATCCTTTGTAAAACGTATGAACAAAAAAGCAAAAGCTCTCGGTATGAAACATACTCATTTCAAAAACTGTAACGGTCTGGATGACTCCATAGAGAGCGGACATTACAGCAGTGCATACGATGTAGCCTTAATGTCGCAATCGCTTGTGTCCAAGTATCCGGACATTTCCAAGTATTCTACTGTATGGATGGATGCTATTACACATATCACCAAAAAGGGGAAGAAAAAATTTGGGCTAACGAATACCAATAAACTAATCCGTACTTATCAGGGGATTACCGGGCTAAAAACCGGATCCACATCGAAAGCAAAATATTGTCTCAGTGCTACTGCACAACGAGATGGAATCAGCCTTACCGCCGTCATTATGGCTGCTCCAGACCCAAAAATCCGATTTGTACAGGCGGCAGCCCTGTTGGATTATGGTTTTGCAAACTGTACCGCCTTTCAGGAAAATCCGGACGATATCACTCTCCCCCCGCAAAAGATCTCCGGTGGTATCACGCCGGAAATAATCCCGCGCGTCGAAAAACCATTCCAATACGTACTTTGTGGAGATGAACAATCCTATAAGCCTAAGCGCAAGATTTGCTATCGCAAACATTTACAGGCTCCGATCAAAGAGGGGACAATCATCGGTTCTGTTCAATATACATTAAACGATCAGGAAATCGGTTCCCTTCCCATTGTAGCAGCGCAAAGTATCAAAAAAGCCTGCTATAGCGATATTTTTCTAAAACTACTGCAGGCCATTATTGGTAAATAACTCAGACAATTCTTCGGGCATGTATTCATCAGTGCCCTAGCAAAATAAGAAATCCACTCAAGAAAAACAGGAACAAAGCCGCAAACCCTGCTTTGTTCCTGTTACCGTTCTTATTTATAACCGATCATTCCATGAAAATTAGGAATCGCTACGGGAATACTTAAACTCCTCTTTGCCATCATAATCAAATACAAATTGATTCAACGCTTCCGCATTAGCACTGGTATCCCAGGCAGTTCCACCAGAAGTCATAACAATACATGACCCGCAAGAATACTCACCATTATATCCACTGCGAAAATATCCCTGTACCGGAATCTGCATCTGATTGATCGTGGTCGTTCCTAAGGAAACTGCATCTTTCAGATATTCGGTTATCTGCTCATTTGTCAGGTCTGTTGTTACTTTTTTGAGCACTACATTGGCAATGTCCAGCCAATCCGTCATCGGAAGCTTCTTAATCTTGTTAAAGACTGCGTTGATCGTCGTGCGCTGTCTCCAAGTACGTCCATAATCATCGCGAAGTCCATTGATCGTTGTAACACCACCCTTACGGATTCGACAGTAACCTAATGCCTGTGCACCATTCAAGGTCTGCTTTCCAACCTTTACATTACGGCTCTTTTTATTTCGAATATAGTTCGTTGAATTCAAATAACTTGCCTCTGACTCAGTAAGTTCCAACTCTATACCACCCACTTTATCAATAATCTTGGTAAATGCGGCAAATCCAACCTCCACATATCCATCCAATTCAATATTGAAGTTCGTAGCAATCGTCTTATATAACAATTCTATGCCACCAAAAGAATTGGCAGAATTCAACTTATTCTTGCCATGTCCCGGTATTTCAACAACAAGGTCACGCATCAATGACGCTGTTTTGAGTGTCCCATGCTTCATATCCATCGTTGCAATGATCATTGTATCTGTAAGACCACTAGCTCCATATCCTCTTTCCTCTCGGTAATCGTTACCGATCACGAGAATATTCACAATCTGATCATCTGAATTCACATGAATTCCGCTTAGATCAACGTTAGCAAGTGCCGTATCATAATCTCGATTGATCTGATTCAAGCTGTTGTTATACAGCACCTGCGCCTTTGCCACAAAAAAACCTGCCGTAGCACTAAGAACTAATAAAATTCCCATTAATACTTTTTTCCACATTTGGTATTCCTCCATGTCGTATGCAACGTATCCAGGCTTTGCGGGGCTGCATATCATTATTCATCGTAATCTTTGCCGGTACTGCTCACCGTGCTTGTATCTTTTGGTTTATATTTAAATTCATCTTTACCATCATATTTAAAGATAAACTGACGTAACGCTTCCGAATTGGCTGTCCTGTCATAATCCGTTGTAATACCATTAGTCGGAACCAGACTCCATCCCTGTGCATCCGGAAATTCATTATTTTTGTCATTTCTATAATATCCGTTGACCGGAATCTGCATTTGATGAATCTGTGTTGTTCCCATCATCACAGCATCTTTCATATATTTTAGGATCGTATCATTATCCAGATCTGTTCTGACATTTTCTAACACTTTGTCTGCTACTTCCATCCATTTAGAAAGCGGCTGTGACTTCATCTTGTCAAAAAGAGCTGTGATCACTGTACGCTGTCTCCAAGTACGTCCATAATCATCTGCCAGACCGGTTACCGTTTTCACCGGTTTTCCAATAACGTCCATTCCTTTACGGATTCGACACCACCCTAGTGCCTGTGCACCATTTAAATGTTGTTTACCAACCTTAAACTTGCGATTTTTCTTTTTCCAGACATAATTGGTTCTATTAAGGTATTCAACCTCCGTATCCGAAAGCTCTACTTCAACACCGCCAACGGCATTTACAGCCTGCTCAAATCCCTTAAAGCCAACTTCTGCATACCCATCTACTTTAACATTAAAATTCTCTGCCAATGTCTTGTAAAGATTCTTCAAACCGCCAAACTCTTTCTTGCCGGCAGCATTAACTTTCATTTTCTTATTCTGACCATATACATCAACGAGCGTATCGCGCATGATGGATGTCAATTTCAATGTATTATGCTTCATGTCCAGTGTACCGATCATGATGACATCATTCAATCCCGGAGAGGTACTGCCGTCGTAAGTTCTATAATCATCTCCTAATAACAGGATGTTGATCACTTTACTATCCGTCTCCACATGAATGTTGCTCAGATCTACTGAACTCAAATCCGTGTCATAATCACGGTTCACCTTATTGAGTCGCCCCTCGATCGTTACCTGCGCTTTCGCTGCGAAAAATCCTGTTGCAACACTAATGACAAGCAAAATGCTTAATACCACCTTTTTCCACATGTTAGTATTCCCCCTAAAACTCTTCTGTGTTTACGTACTAATCTGTACAATTATAGCAAAAATAATACGGTATGACAATGCTATTACCAAAAAAATGACAAATTCTTCATAGAAATGACAGATTTCGGCCTTGTAAAACTGCACTTGACGAACAAGTGTACTATCCTCTATAATTTATTTCTAAGTATATGTTATAAGAATGGAGGGTTACACATGGCACGTGGTGCTGGAAAAAATAATTGGGCACTTTTTCTCTTAGTATTGGCAGGTATCGTGATCGGAAGTTTTATCGCACAGGCTACTGCAGGTATCTCTGCTCTGTCCTGGTTAAACTATGGCAAAAACTTTGGGTTTACAACTCCTTTTGTCCTAGATCTGGGAATTTTGGTATTAACGTTCGGACTCAAGATCAAAATTACCATCGGAAGTATTCTTGGTATTTTGATCGCAACGATCATTTATCATTTTATCTAAACGTCATAATAACGATGCAAAATTCATAAATGACAAAATCATTGCTAACGAAAAGAATATCAAAAAAAGCTGCAGGCATTACAAGGTACACCGTAATGCCTGCAGCTTTTTCAATTAAAAATCATACTACTATATATTATTTGTGTGCTCTGTAGTAATTAATGAGGCAGCCCTTTGTAATGATATCACGCTCATCATCTGTCAGTGCTCCTAAGCTCAAAGTAAATTCTTTCATATCTTTACCGACTACATAAGCCTTGATCTCATCCTGCTTCTCTTCTACCGCTTTCTTAATATCTTTGACGAAGATATAATCACCATTCTCAAATGGGATCTCATCCGGATACAAGAATGGAAGCATACCCCAGTTGATCAGATTAGAACGATATCTCTTAGTTGCATACTCCTTTGCAATATTTGCAAGACCGCCTAATACTTTCTGACAGGAAGCTGCCTGTTCACGTGCAGATCCATCACCCGGCTTCACCGCATATACCATGCTTCCGATCTGTGTCTTAGCAGGATCAACATCGAATTTCTCATTGATCTTATCAAAAACTTCTTTTGCTTCCGGCAGTGCTGCGAAAATATCCTCGCCGGCAACACGTGCTTTCTCACCAAGCTGAACAGCCTTTGCCTTGCCTACATACTCCGGATCTTTACGGGAAAGTGTAAACTCTGCCAGTCCCAAAGGATTTGAACGGAAGGAAGATGTCTCACCGGATGGGATCAACTCATCAGTTGTCGTAACCGGATCGTGAATTTCAGATACAACCTTGATCAAGATGTCATCTGTCAATGCAGACATCTCCGGCCAATCCTTAATGTTTGGTCCAAACTTCACTTCTTCATTATAATCAGGTTTTCCTACACCATCGTAAACACGGTTTGCATAAATATTTTTATCAAAGAAATACTTTGGTGTATTGATCGTTGCATCAACGTCCGTGGCAGCTGTCAAATAGCCCTTATTTGCTGCTGTTGCTGCAATAGAACGTGCATCCATCAATGCTACCGAAGAGATCTGACCGTTCTGGATCTTAGATCCCTCACGGTTCGGGAAGTTACGCGTTGAATGGCGAATACTAAAGGCATTGTTTGCAGGGGTATCACCTGCACCAAAGCACGGACCACAAAATGCTGTTTTCACGATTGCTCCGGTCTCCATAAGATCTGCTAACTTACCATTCTTAGCAAGCTCCATATAAATTGGGGTAGAGGCCGGATACACACTCAATGTAAACTCATCTGCTCCAATGCTTGCGCCTTTCAAAATATCAGCTGCAGCACAGATATTTTCAAAACCACCACCTGCACATCCTGCAATAATACCTTGATCTACATAAAGTTTGCCATTACGCACTTTATTCTTAAGCTTAAAATCAACTTGACCATCCAAAGATACCAATGCTTTCTTCTCGCAGTCATCCAAAATATCCATCAGATTATCCTGTAACTCATGGATCGTATATACATTGCTTGGATGGAATGGCATTGCGATCATTGGCTGGATCTTAGAAAGATCTACATATACCATACCGTCATAATAAGTAACTGCTGCCGGATTCAACTCTTTATATGCGCCGGCACGTCCATGGATTTCATAGAACTCTTTGATCTTGTCATCTGTTCTCCAAATAGAAGACAGGCACGTAGTCTCCGTTGTCATTACATCAATACCAATACGATAATCTGCAGACAATTTAGAAACACCAGGACCTACAAATTCCATCACTTTATTCTTAACATAACCGTTATTGAATACTGCACCGATAATAGCAAGTGCTACGTCCTGAGGGCCGACGCCAGGCATTGGCTCGCCATCCAGATAAATACCGATCACACCAGGCATTGGAATATCGTACGTACGCTCTAACAACTGCTTTACTAACTCCGGGCCACCTTCACCCATTGCCATAGTACCAAGGGCACCATATCTTGTATGAGAATCAGAACCGAGGATCATTTTACCACCCTCTGCCAACATTTCTCTTGCAAACTGATGAATAACCGCCTGATGTGGTGGCACATACATTCCACCATATCTCTTAGCACAAGAAAGACCAAACATATGATCGTCCTCATTGATCGTTCCACCAACCGCACATAAACTATTGTGACAGTTTGTCAAAACATAAGGAACAGGGAATTTATCCAATCCTGATGCTCTTGCAGTCTGGATAATGCCAACAAATGTAATATCATGAGACGTTAACTTGTCAAATTTAATCTGAAGATTATCCATACCACCAGAAGTATTATGTGCTTTCAAAATAGAATATGCAATCGTTCCCTCGGAGGCCTGCTCCTTTGATGGCACCTCTCCACATTTTGCCTGAATCTGTGCTTCTGCCTGGCCGTTATCTTCTACGATATCTGTCCCATTCAGCAAATACACACCATTATCATACAACTTAATCATACTGTTACCATACCTTTCTCTTAAGCCAGTGGTTTTAAGCTTTCATATTATGCTCTTGGCTCAAGTAATCATATGCCATGTGGTAAACACAACATACTGTTCTATTCTAATAGAATTAAATGTACTTTTCAAGTGCTACAGCGCTCTCCTGCAATTCATCCATCAAAGAGCCAACTTTGGCAGCCTGTTCGCTTGTCTGATATCCCATCTCCGCCGCCTGAGATGTATTAGCGGAAACTTCCTCGCTGACCGCTGATATCTGTGAAATACTTTCCACAATGGAGTCATTCGCAGTCATGATCTGGCTGATCTCCTCGGAAACATTTACTACATCCTCATTCAAATGATCCATCTGAGAACGGATCTGGGTGAAATCTTTATCCGTTACCTGGATCAAATTTTTCTCCTGTTCAGATGCTTCCAACACACCATTGATTCTTTCCTGTGTCTCTTCTGCATTTTCCTGTAATTTGGCAGTGATCTGAGAAATTCCTTCCGTCAATTGTCTAGTCTGCTCTGCAAGTACTCGGATCTGCTCTGCAACAACCGCAAAGCCGCGACCTGCTTCGCCCGCTCTTGCACTCTCGATCGATGCATTCAAAGCAAGCATATTTGTCTGACTGGAAATATCAAAAATATTTTGCGTAATCTCAGCCACTTCCTTGGTATTCTCTGTCAAAGCCCCCATTAAAGTATGTACCTTTGCATTCTCAGCTGCAATAGCATCTGCCTGCTCAAGTAATTTCTGCATAGAGTCACGGCCTTTATCGATCGACTCCATACTCATCTCGGCAACCTGCTTCATTCCCTGAGATCGATTGCTGGTCTTCGTGATCATTTCCTGAATCTGTGAAGTCATCACCGTCTGCTGCTCAATGCTCTCTGCATTGGAACTGTTACCGGTCGATATCTCGTCCAATGCATTTGCTGTACTAACTGTAGACTGCTGCAACTCTTCCATCAAAGATGCAGCTGTTGAAGAATTTTCTTTAACCTGCTTGGAAATATGAAGAATTTCCTCCAGCAAAGTTTCTGATTTTTGCTGATTAGTAAGTGCACGACTTACTTTCTCGCTGTTAAGCTGTGCAGCAAGCTTAGTAATTGCGCAGACAACAACCATTGTAAGAACGACCGTTGCAAGCTGAAGGATCAGCGTACTCGTTGTAATATCAATTCCTGAATTCATCTTGCCATTGACTACACAGCGTACTACGTATGCCACATTGATAACGATCAAACCAATGCTGCTTCGCAGGATGAACGCAAAGTCGAAATACAAAATGAAAATGCTTGCCATTGGAAAGGCAGCAATAAATACAAGGTCACTATTGGCGCCATACATGATCACTGCATATAACACACCATATCCAACCATAACCGCATGACGCAGTGCCACACTTCCATGATTACGAATATATAAAACCGCATTGATCAATAACCCTACTGCAACAACTGCAACTACAACGATCGCATATGTCCAGCTAATGTTTCCTACCGATGCATCCTGCAGATATCCTACTACAAAAAATGCATCCATCAAGGTCGCAAAAATGAATACTAAGAGATTAATCCTCTCATTTTCGCTTTTTGTTCTCTTTGAAATTTCTCTCATACTATAAATTCTCCCTTCTGTTAATATCCCACCTCTACATCAGTACCTATATAGTACCATAAACTGCCTTTCTTCTTCAATACTAACTTGTCATTTCTTTTTCTTAAGTTAGCATTGTATGTCCCGAAATGTTGTGGTAATATATTGTAAAAATACAACGGAGGTACTTTTCATGAAACATCTAATCAGTCCCCTTGATTTATCAGTGGATGAACTGGACCACATATTGGCCTTAGGTCAGTCGATCATGCATGATCCGCAAGCATATGCACATGTATGCGACGGCAAAAAATTAGCAACTTTATTTTATGAACCAAGCACTCGTACACGTCTCAGTTTTGAGGCAGCCATGTTAAATCTTGGCGGTAGCGTGCTTGGTTTTTCTTCCGCTGATTCCAGCTCAGCGTCCAAAGGAGAAAGCGTCGCTGACACGATCCGCGTAATCTCTTCTTATGCAGATATCTGTGCAATGCGCCACCCAAAAGAAGGAGCTCCTACCGTAGCTGCAATGCATTCACGGATACCGGTGATCAATGCCGGTGATGGCGGACATAATCACCCGACGCAGACATTAACGGATCTCTTAACGATCAAAACACTGACCGGGCGTCTGGATAATATGACCATCGGTATGTGCGGTGATCTGAAATTCGGCCGTACCGTACACTCTCTGATCAATGCCATGGTACGTTATCCGAATATACATTTTATATTGATCTCTCCGGATGAACTTCGTATTCCGGATTATCTTCGCCAAGAAGTCCTGGTGGACGGCAACATTGATTTCATCGAAACCAATGAATTGGAAAAATATATGCCAAAACTTGATATTTTATATATGACACGCGTGCAGAGAGAACGCTTTTTCAATGAGGAAGATTATATCCGCTTAAAAGACAGTTTCATCTTAGATGCAGCTAAGATGCGTTATGCCAAAGAAAATATGTATGTACTGCATCCGCTTCCGCGCGTCAACGAAATTGCAACTGAAGTCGATGATGATCCTCGTGCTGTATATTTTAAGCAGGCGCAATTCGGTGTTTATGTACGAATGGCTCTGATCATGACTTTGCTTGGACTTGCAAAATAAAGGAGGTAACTATGTCACAGAAAGAAATTCCGGAAACCGGCAGATTAAATATCGGTGGATTAAACGAGGGTGTTGTCATCGATCATATTCAGGCCGGAGGTGCCATGAAAATATATGAATATCTTAACTTAGAAAAATTAGACTGCTCTGTTGCCATTATCAAAAATGCACGCAGCAACAAAATGGGCAAAAAAGACATTATCAAAATCGAGGGACCTTTGGATATTGATCTGAATGTTCTCGGTGTATTAGATCCAAACTTAACGATCAATATCATAAAGGATAACAATATCGTTGCCAAACATAAACTGGAACTTCCGGAAACCGTTACCGGAATTATCCGCTGCAAAAATCCGCGTTGTATCACTTCGATCGAGCAGGAGTTACCACACTCTTTCAAATTGACAGACCGCAACAGACGGATTTATCGCTGCATTTATTGTGAATCTAAATTCAAAGGAAGCTTGGTCAACTAACAGATCACTTTTCTTCCGATCTGTAAAACAATGTGTTGTTGCTCTACTTAGGTCAAAAAAGGCTGCCCCTTTCCACAAGATGTTCGGTAAAGGGACAGCCTTTTTAGCTGCTATTATGTTTGTAACATCATCAAAAACTACGGTTGTGCGATATATTCCACTACATTTCTTTTAGGAAAGACCAGTGATCACACCATCCTCGTTTACATCAATGCGCTCAGCCGCCGGATGAAGTGGCAATCCCGGCATTGTCATGACCGTACCGGTGATCGCAACGACAAATCCTGCTCCTGCGGACACATACACTTCACGTATCGTAATCTCAAATCCTTCCGGACGACCTAACTTCTTAGGATCATCAGACAGCGAATACTGATTCTTTGCCATACAGATCGGTGTATCGCCATACCCAAGACTCTCTAAACGGTCAATTGCTTTCGCTGCTGCAGGTGCATAATTAACCTTGCCGGCGCCATAAATTTCTTTCGCAATCTTCTCGATCTTTTCCCGAATAGATAACTCAGTATCATATAACGGTGTAAAATCGCTCTCTTTGGTTTCCAGCGTATGAATTACCTCTTTTGCCAAAGCAATGCCGCCTTCTCCACCTTTTTCCCATACTTCGGAAAGTGCAAAATCACAGCCTCTTTCTTTACAGAACTGCTCAATGTACTGAAGTTCTGCATCGGTATCCGTTACAAAACGGTTCAAAGTTACTACACATGGTACCTTGAACTTTGCAACATTCTCAATATGTTTCTCTAAGTTTACGATACCTGCTTTTAACGCTTCCAGATTCTCTTCACCAAGATTTTCTTTGGCAACGCCGCCATTATATTTCAGGGCACGGACCGTAGCAACCAATACAACTGCATCCGGTTTCATGCCTGCCATACGACACTTAATATCAAAAAACTTCTCTGCACCAAGATCTGCACCAAAACCAGCCTCTGTAATGACGTAATCCGCTAATTTAAGTCCTGTCTTTGTTGCACGGACACTATTACAGCCATGTGCAATATTAGCAAACGGGCCACCATGTACTAACGCCGGTGTATTTTCAAGTGTCTGCACCATATTAGGCTTGATGGCATCCTTTAATAACGCTGCCATTGCTCCTACTGCATTTAACTGTCCTGCCGTTACCGGTTCACCGGCATAATTATAAGCTACGATAATACGAGACAAACGTTCCTTCAGATCTTTCATATTATCCGCAAGACATAAGATTGCCATGATTTCTGAGGCAACAGAAATAATAAAATGATCCTCGCGTACAACTCCATCTACCGGACGTCCAAGACCAACCACAATATTACGAAGCACACGATCATTCATATCCATACAGCGTTTCCACACGATCTGATTCGTATCGATCTGCAATGCATTGCCTTGCTTAATATGGTTATCCAACATGGCTGCCAACAAGTTATTGGCAGATGTAATTGCATGAAAATCACCGGTAAAATGAAGATTTAAGTCCTCCATCGGAACTACCTGGGCGTTACCGCCTCCTGCCGCTCCACCTTTGATACCAAAGCATGGTCCAAGAGATGGCTCGCGAAGTGCGATCACTGCCTTTTTGCCAAGCTTACCCATAGCCTGTCCAAGGCCAACGGAAGTTGTTGTCTTGCCCTCTCCTGCCGGGGTAGGATTGATCGCTGTCACTAGGATCAGCTTTCCATCCGGGTTATCTTTTACTCTATCCCAAAGCTCATCTCCAAGCTTTGCTTTGTATTTACCATACATTTCTAATTCATCCTTCGGGATATTCAGCTGTTCTGCCACTTCCCAAATTGGAATCATATTGGCTGCCTGCGCGATTTCAATATCTGATTTCATGTACAAAATCCTCCATTCTCTTTCTCCTGCTCCTCATAGTCCCCTAAAAGTGACTAATCTTTATCCTATCATTTTTATAGTTTTTTGGCAAGCCACCCTACATAATCCGACACAATATCGTGATCACTGCAGGCGTACAACATACGGCATCCCACCATTTCTTCTAACTCATTAAATACCATGCATCCATTCTTCTCTAACAAAAAATCCACTCCGACAAACGCTAAGGCACTGCCTCCTAACGCCATAATATACTGTCTGACTAACTCTTTTGTCATATTGTCCAGAGGATACTCTCGCACAGACCCACCCAGGGAATAGTTCGAGCGAAAATCACCGGAACCCTGACGAAGTACCGCTGCATAAGGCTGTCCTCCTATAACATAGATGCGTATATCACGGCTGTCACTGTCTATCCATTCCTGGCACAACAACTTTCGGTTAAGAAGCGGTTGCAGTTTCTCCTGTGTTTTCTCTTCTTCATCCCATTCTTCCATAGATACCAGAAATACTTCGCTGCCGCCATGTCCACCAACCGATTTAAGCACTACATTATGTCCCACCAGACCGCATTTGTCCTGCCATTTCAATACTTCCCTTTTCAGCTTGATAAAAGCATTCTTCTTCCCATCCTCAATGGATACCTGTGTCATATCTGCAAGTCCGACCGCATACTGTGTCAGATCGATCACAGTGCTTTTTGGTATCTGTAGTGGAATCTTTGCTGACCACTTTTGTTTGAGTTTTTGCAAAGTCACCGCTTTATCATTCCCGGTATGAACGATATCACTAGAATGAAATACCAAAACTCCATGACATTCATAGAACAGACTGACTTCAGGATCTCTGGTCCGATTGATCACAAAATCCGGCAAGGGGGACGTTTTGTACTGATCCTTTGTCACCAAGCAAAATCTCAGACCATAGGCTTTTCCTGCCTGTGCAAACATAGACACAAATCCACGGTTTTTCTCCCCTTCTGCTGTTTCATAAATCATATAACCTATGCGCTGCATTTATTCATCCTCTATGATTTCTCTCCTGTTTTCCTTCCAACACACGCTTAATATACTGCATGATCTTGTCTGCTGTATTTACCCCGGTACATTCTGCAATATTTCGAAAATGTGCATTGGAATTCACCTCACAGATCATATTTGCCGGTTTATCTTCACCACTTGCAAATAACAGATCAACGCCCGCAAAATCAAGCCCCAATGCAAGCACTGCGCGAACAGCAAGATCACATTCTTCCTGCGAAGCTTCATAAGCTTCCATCTGCCCGCCATTCGATAAATTTGCACGGAAATCCGTTTTTGACCGACGCTTCATTGCCGCTACCACTTCTGTTCCTACAACCTGCAAACGCACGTCCACACCGGCACTCGCAGCAATAAACTTTTGATATAAAAATGGGGTGCCCGCCAATTTTTTCGTATACCTAAGTGCCTCTTCCCGGTCCTTTGCCAAATAAACCTGCCAGCCAAACGACCCAAAGCACTCTTTGATCACCATCGGATAGCCGATCTGCTTCTCGATCGAAGACAAAAAATCCACATCTGTATAACCCACAGCAGCAAACGTTAAGGGAGCAACAACAGATGGGATCAAGGAAAACGCCTCCTCCGATGCCTCTGTTAGCAACCGAAAAGTTTCACTCTTATCGTCACAAGCCGCAACCGCCTCAGGCGTGTTAAAGATTGGGATCCCCCGTTTTTGACAATAACGCTCCATCCATTTTGCCAAACGTATGTCTTTGTCCCAAAAAATAATAAACGAATATGACGCTAACTTTGCCTCATCAGATTCCATTCCATAGATTGCATGAAGCATAGCGTTATCGCACAGATCCAGCCGGATCTCCTGCTGCCTTGCAGCTTCCCGCAGCCACTCATAATGCTCGACAAATTTACCGTTTTTTAGAAACGCATTTGTCACCAACAATCCTCGGATATTTTTTGTCGCCATCATACTCCATGCTCCTCCAGATCATCTACCATCCCTTGTAATGGATCTTGCTCTTCCGAGATCACATGCTCCGGATTTTCTAACATATCACTTGCAGAAAGTTCCTGTGCATAAGCTTCCAGCTCATCTGCTTCTGTTGCTGCATCGCCTCCTGACAGATATGCCTCAAACTGCTCCATCGTCATCAATACCTTTCTAGGCTTAGTGCCCTCTGCCGGACCGACTACTCCTGCTTGATGCAATTGGTCAATAATGCGTCCTGCACGATTAAATCCTATTGAAAAACGACGCTGTAATTGTCCTGCTGCCGCACGCTCTGATTCAATAACAAAACGTCCTGCATCGG
>ULRX01009211.1_pt1 | contig 83295 bp, 67 predicted proteins | sample 1955871 | NCBI WGS metagenome assembly ULRX01 (sample SAMEA4835695, study PRJEB28245) | human gut metagenome | biome: gut microbiome; material: fecal sample | place: Denmark | collected 2008 | reverse complement strand
GACAAATCAAAATTTGGACATTTGTCGATGCTAACTACGATGAAAAGTGCCTACGATCAGCAGACCTTTATTTACCCATAGAATTTTGACATTTTTCACTAACAAAAAAATACGTTAGAGAGGTGTTTTCATGAGACGAAAAGACAGAGAAATTCAGAACAAAGAAGAAATTTACGACATTTTAAAACGATGCGATACGATAAGGATTGCCATGCACGGAGATACATATCCTTATGTGGTTCCGGTTTCCTTTGGAATGGAAAATGTGGATAACAAGGTTGTTCTTTATTTCCATTGTGCACAACAGGGCAAGAAAGTAGATTTGCTGAAAGCGAACCCTCATGTATGTGTGGAGGGCGAAATCTTCATGCAGATTGAGAAAACAGCCCATGGAATCACGGCGCGGTACGAAAGTGTCATTGGTTTTGGTGAATGTACATTCCTTTCTGATCGCCAGGAAATACTCCATGCCATGAAGGTGCTTACTGAACATTACGGACAGGGAGAATATCCTGTTGATCAGTGTGCCGGATTAGACCATTTGCTGGCGGGAAAGATCGTGTTGAATGAAATCTATGGGAAGAAAAATCTTCCCGAATCACTTACGCCGGCAGATCAGATGGCAAAGAAGTGATCCCGTGGACAAGCCCCCAAAGCCAGTTTGATCCCAGGCGGCTGTCATCCCGCACAGTTAGGACGGTGGACGAATGCATCAGCGCTTTATACAGGCGTTGCGGATATTGCCCCGAAATCCAGTTGACAGATATAAATAATTCCTGAACTTATTCCATTGTAAAAATTTTTCCTTCGGTGTATGTAAGCATAAAGCGCCTCCTTTTGATAAACTAATCCGGTTATTTTATGCCAGGATTATAACACAGGACGCACTTATAAGATACAGAAGAACAGGAAAAACAAACTCCCGCATATTTTTCGTTGAATCACTGTGCCACTTACGATATAATAAAACCAGTAGACACAGTGATGAACATGGGTAGGAAAAAGGGGTGTTGATTTGACGAATTTTGACTATTTGACCAAGGAACCAAAGTTCAAGAGTTTTTCAGGAGTGGCCATTGCGGCGGAACGGGTATTTCAGATTGATAAGGAAACCAGTATCATCAATTGCCGCAGAGCCATGGAGTTTGCCATCAAGTGGATGTATTCGGTGGATCAGTCTCTGGAGATGCCTTACCAGGACAAGCTGGTGAGCCTTATGAGTACAGAGGATTTTCACGATCTGGTGGATAACGATCTGTGGAAGAGACTGGATCTTATACGGAGAATAGGCAACCGGGCAGCCCATAACGGACGGAAGATCTCGGAGGATGAAGCCAGGCTGTGCCTGCAGAATCTATTTATTTTCATGGACTATCTGTCCTATTGTTATTCCGATTTTTATGAGGAAAGAGAATATGATGAGTCCCTGTTGGAGGAAAAACAGGAAGCACCGGCGAAGGTGGAGGACACCCAGACCAAAGAGGTAGATCTGAAGGCTCTCATCGCAGAAAATAAGGCGCTGAAAGAGGAACTGACGGCACGCAGGCATGAAAAACAGGATACCTATGTGCCAAAACCGCTGGATCTGTCCGAGTACAAGACCCGGAAGATCTACATTGACGCCATGCTGTTGGATGCCGGCTGGACCGAGGGCAAAGACTGGATCAATGAAGTGGAACTGCCGGGGATGCCAAACAAGTCCCAGGTGGGATTTGCGGATTATGTGCTGTATGACGACAGCCACAGGCCCCTGGCCGTCGTGGAGGCCAAGAGAACCTGCGTGGATGTGGCCAAGGGGCGGCAGCAGGCGAAGCTTTACGCAGATCTTTTAGAAGAAAAATATAAGCGGAGACCGGTTGTATTTCTCACCAATGGGTTTGAAACAAGGATCATCGACAATCAGTACCCGGAGAGAAAGGTGGCCGTTATTTATTCCAAGCGGGATTTGGAAAAAATGTTCAATCTCCAGACCATGCGGACCAGCCTGGCCCATATTTCAGTGGATAAGGACATCGCGGGACGCTACTATCAGGAGGCGGCCATCCGGGCGGTGTGTGACAGTTTTGATAAGAAAAACCGCAGGAAAGCGTTGCTTGTCATGGCCACCGGATCGGGTAAGACGCGAACGGTTATCGCTCTGTGCAAAGTTCTTCTGCAGGCGGGCTGGATCAAAAATATTTTGTTCCTGGCGGACCGGAATTCGCTGGTGACGCAGGCGAAACGAAGTTTTGTGAATATGCTGCCGGATCTGTCCTGTTCCAACCTGGTGGAGGAGAAGGATAATTACAATGCCCACTGTGTTTTTTCTACCTACCAGACCATGATGAACTGCATTGATTCGGTGGAAGACGAGAAGGGGAAATTGTTTACCTGCGGGCATTTTGACCTGGTAATCTGTGATGAAGCCCACCGCTCTATTTACAATAAATACAGAGATATTTTTAACTACTTTGATGCGCCGTTAGTGGGACTGACGGCTACGCCGAAGGATGAAATTGATAAAAATACATATGGAGTGTTTGATCTGGAAAATGGTGTGCCTACCTATGGGTACGAGCTGGATCAGGCGGTTAAAGACGGATATCTGGTGGATTTTCTTTCTGTGGAAACGAAGTTAAAGTTTTTGGAAGAGGGGATCGTGTATGACAAACTTTCCCCGGAAGAAAAGCAGATGTATGAGGAGACTTTTGGCGCACAGGAGGGTGCTCTGCCGGAAAAAATCCAGTCCACGGCACTGAACCAGTGGATTTTTAATGACGACACCATTCGTCAGGTGCTGCACATTTTGATGGAACAGGGGCTTAGGATTGAGTACGGACAGAAGCTGGGGAAGACAATCATTTTCGCCAAAAATCATGACCATGCGGAGAAAATCCTGGAAGTGTTTAACAAAGAATACCCAGAGTTAAATCGGAACGGACAGGCATTTGCCAAAGTCATTGACAATTATATGACCTATGCCCAGAGTGCCATTGATGAGTTCTCTGAGCCGGATAAGATGCCCCAGATCGCTATTTCTGTGGATATGCTGGATACGGGAATCGATGTACCGCAGGTGCTGAATCTGGTGTTTTTCAAAAAGGTAATGAGCAAGGCCAAATTCTGGCAGATGATCGGAAGAGGCACCCGTTTGTGTCCGGATCTGATGGATGGAGAGGACAAAGACAAGTTTTATATTTTTGATTTCTGTAACAATTTTGAGTTCTTCCGGATGAACAAGGGGAGAGCGTCCGCCAATACCATGGCCATTCAGGGATCGATTTTTTCACTGGAATTTGAGATGGCGTACAAGCTGCAGGATATAGAATATCAGGAGGAGCGGCTGATCGCCTACCGCAAGGATCTGGTGAAAAATATGCAGGAGAAAGTAAAGGAACTGCCCCGGGATAACTTTGCGGTAAAGCAGCATCTGCGGTATGTGGATACTTATTCGGAGGCGGCGAATTACGACAGCATTACATTTGAGGACACACTGCTGGTAAAAGAGGAAGTGGCACCGCTGATCCGGCCGGATGGGGACGAGATCAGTGCCGTGCGCTTTGATGCACTGATGTACGGTCTGGAACTGGCATATCTGGCAGGAAAAAACGATAGCCGCTACCGCAGTGATCTGATGAAGAAAGTAAGCGGCATTGCCACAGTTGCCAATATTCCGGAGGTGCAGAATCAGAAGTCGCTGATCCAGGATATTTTGAATACGGATTATCTGGAGCGGGCCGGCGTGGATGAACTGGAGCATATCCGCCTTTCCCTGCGTGGTCTCATGAAATATCTGCCGAAGATCAGTGCCAAATATGAGACGGATTTTGCCGACGAAATTCTTTCGGTGGAATGGAATGAGTCTCAGTTGGAAAATGATGAACTGAAAAATTATAAGGCAAAGGCCGAGTATTATGTGAGAAAGCATCAGGACAATGTGGTGATCGCCAAGTTAAAGACCAACAAGCCTCTTACACCGCTGGATGTTGAAAACCTGGAGCAGATCCTGTGGAACGAAGTAGGATCAAAGGATGAGTACGAAAAGGAGTGCGGCCACAAACCGTTAGGTGAGTTTGTACGAGAGATCGTGGGACTGGATATGAATGCGGCGAAAGAGGCGTTTTCACAGTTTTTGGATGATGCCAGTATGGACAGCCGGCAGATTTACTTTGTGAATCAGGTGGTGGAATATGTTGTGCATAACGGCTTGCTAAAAGATCTCTCCGTGCTGCAGGAGCCGCCGTTTACGGATAAGGGAAGCGTGGTGGAACTTTTTAGTGCCGATCTGAATGTGTGGAACGGGATTCGTGAAACGATAGACCGGATCAATGCCAACGCCATGGCGTAACCCCACAGAAAGGAATTGTTATGACGGATTTACAAGAGCAGTTATTTGCTTTGCAAGACGAAAAATACCGGGAGTTTCACTGCCGGCTGATCCCCGGGGTGGATGAAGACCGGGTGATCGGGATCCGTGTGCCGGTGCTGCGGAAATTTGCAAAAAAATATACAGCTCAGGCAACGGATGAAGAAAGAGAGGCTTTTTTCCGGCAGCTGCCACATACCTACTATGAGGAGAACAATCTTCATGTTATGTGGATTGCCATGTTGAAGGATTATGACATGTGCTTGGCAGAGTTGGAACGGTTTTTGCCGTACATTGACAACTGGGCTACCTGTGATTTTGCCCCGCCCAAATGTTTTGAGAAACACAAGAAAGAATTGTGGTCAAAGATCCGGTTATGGATCTGTAGTGGAGAAACTTACACGGTGCGTTATGCCGTGGGACTTTTGATGCGGTTTTATCTGGATCAGGATTTTGACCGGCGTTACAGTGATGCGGTGGCAGAGATCCGGTCAGAGGAATATTATGTGAACATGATGATCGCCTGGTATTTTGCCACGGCACTGGCCAAGCAGTGGGATGCGGTCATACCGTATATAGAAGAGCACCGGCTGGCGGACTGGACCCACAAAAAGACAATACAAAAGGCCATTGAGAGTTATCGGATCACGCCGGAGCAAAAAGAGTATCTTCGCAGTTTGCGGTAAAATAGAAATCGCCCAGACATTAAGCCTGGACGATTTTATCTTTTTCAATGGTAAGAGTATCAGTCCCCACCCGGCAGGGAAGATACAAAATTTTCACTCCGGCCCGGCGGGCTTCCTCAAGGGCTTTGCCAAAGGCAGGGTGCATGTTCGTGTTAGGGCGCACCTCTTGGATCCCTTCCATCTGGATCACAAAAGCAAGGAAACACTCATAACCCTGTTTTCTTGCTTTTATCAGTTCATAGAGGTGCTTTACACCTCGTTCGGTAGGAGCGTCCGGAAAATAACCGATGCCATCCACTTCTAAAGTACATCCCTTTACTTCCATAAGATATTTTTTCTCACCCTTTTCCATGTAAAAATCCAGGCGGGACTCTCCGTAGGTAAATTCCGGCTGGATTCGGTCGTAATCCATGGTTTCCAGCCATTCTTTAACCACTTTGTTGGGCGCCTGGCTGTCTATGTTGATCCAGCCAAAGTCCTTTTTGCACACCGCTACCAAATCGTATCTGGTTTTGCGGTTTGGATTGTCAGAGAGTTCCAGACGCACCGGACAGCCGGGAATGAGAAGTTCTTTGCAGCGGCCGGTGTTTTTAACATGGACGGTCTCGGTCACACCCTGGATATCCACATGGGCGATAAAACGATTGGGACGGTCTATAAAAAGACCGTCCACGATTTTTCTGTATTTCATAGGCCTAGAAATCATACTCCATGTCGGAGAAAAAGACAGGCAGTTTTTCCTTGAATACTTTGAAGGCCATGATGGCGATTTCCCGCATCTGAGGATGTGCGTGGGAATCACAGCGCAGGCGGAAGAAGTTGCGCCAGCTTCGCAGGTTCATGGTGATTACGATCTCGGTTTTCAGGCTGTTAGGAAGAAGAGAGCGAGCTTCCTGTGCGGTAGCACCCAGTTCCAGCATCTGGAAATAATATTTTTCTGCCGCTTCCATGGCTTCGTTCCAGACCTTGTATTTTGCCTGGTCAGCCGGATCATTCAGATCGTATTTAAAACCACTGGCGAGATCGATAACTGTAATCTCGTTTCCGAACTTGTCGATGGAATAATTGCAGTAGCGGGTACTTTCCTGGCTGTAGCTGGCAATGCGGTGGCGGACGATCTCGTGGGTAACACCGCGGTCACAGACCATGCGGACGGTAATATCCTCATGCTCGATCACGGATTCGTGGCCACGCTTCAGGATACCGGCGATAAAACGCTCTGCGGAACCCTCTTTGATATTATTTTCACTTTTATAGCAGACACGACCGATCTTCTCGATCTTTTTTATCATAGAATCATAGTCTTTCATGTCGATGATTTCCACCGACGGTTTTGTAATCTTCATAGAAACCTCCTTAGGTAAAATGTACTTGTATAGTATAAAGGAAAGGGAGAGAAAGTGCAAGGAAAGTTGATGTGAGGCATCAAGGAATCATTGGTATTGTTTAAGTTTCCGTCATCCAGTCAGAAAAGTTTGCACCTCATGGGTGCTTTCGCTAGTTAAGTGCGTAGCGGTATGGATGCCTATGCTGACGCATATACAGGCATCTCATACCGACGCACTTAAAACCCACTCGTTACAAGACTTTTCTGTTGGATGACTGGAATAATAAAAGAAAGCTAATAATTTCTTGATATAAGCCTGTCACTCTTTGCTACTTTTTATAAGCGTAGGGAAGTGTTGATTTTTTTGAATGGCAGCTTTTTACAGACCTCCTTATGTGGAGTGGGTACAAAGCCGCGGGTATCTGACATGCGTACTGGGCATGTCGATACCCCTGCGTGATTTGTTGTAGCGGAAGCGCCCACAAAACATAAGGAGGTCTGTAAAAAGCGGAAACAAAAAAATCAACACCTTGACACACTCTTATACTCAGATGGTATAATCATATGGTACAACACATATTAAAATGAGGAGGAACATTCATGAACATAATTCTGATCGGAATGCCGGGAGCGGGCAAAAGCACCATTGGCGTTGTCCTTGCCAAACGCCTAGGGTATCGTTTTGTGGATTCGGATCTTTTGATCCAGGAAAGCGAAAACCGGTTGCTGCATGAGATTTTGGAACAGGATGGCATCGATGGGTTTAATGCCATTGAGAACCGGGTCAACGCATCCATTGAGATGGACCGGGCCGTAATCGCCACCGGAGGCAGTGCCGTGTATGGAGCAGAAGCCATGGATCACCTGAAGTCCATTGGCACCGTGCTGTATCTTCGGATCCCTTACGAAGTCCTGAAAGAAAGGCTGGGAGATCTTCATGAGAGAGGTGTGTCGATGAAAGAGGGACAGACCCTGAAGGATCTTTATGAAGAACGGAGACCGTTGTATGAAAAATATGCAGATGTGGTGATAGACTGTGAAGGCCGTACCATTCGGGAGATCGTTCATGAAATAGCCGATGAACTGAGAGGAGAAAACGAGTAATTATGAAAAAAACAATTAAAAAAGCCAGTGCGCTGATTCTGGCAGGAGCCTGCCTGCTTTCATCCATAGGAGGCGGACAGATCACCAGTCAGGCAAAGGCAAATGACTGGACACAGATGAAGAAAAATGAAAATGTATGGGAACAGGAACAGGCCGGATCTTCTCCGTATGCATATCGAGCTCTTTATATTAACGGAGACCAGCTGTTTGAGAGAGTACGCTACCGGTCAAACCAGGAATCAGGCGGACAAAAAATCACAAAATGGAAGATGAATAAAGAGATGGAAGGTCTGTCGCTGGCAGCAGTCAAAGGCAATACAGCCTATGTCCAGTGGTACAACGAAGAAGGCAGTACCCGTCTGTATTCTGTCAATGTAAAAACCAAGAAGAAAAAAGTGGTTTCCAAAAAGTTTAACCGCTGTGCAGGAACATCTGATTATGTCTATGCCAACAACTGCAAACCATCCGACACAGGTGCCTATGCCGTATCCGTGTGGAAAGTAAATAAAAATTCCATTCGTAAGGTGAAAACCCTGGGAAAATATATTTTCGGAACTACCATCTACGGCAAATACGCTTATTATGGAAAGTATAACAGCATATCCCAGAAAACCGTAGCTGTTTACCGCTGTAACCTGAACGGAAGCCATGCAAAGAAACTTTTTACGGTAAAAGCAACCGGTAAATACGCCCAGTCACTGATGACCGGAGTAGAAAATAACAAAATAACCGTATACACCACCCAAAACGGTAAAAATGTACTCTACACATACAACATAAAAACAAAGAAAAAGACCAAGAAGATCAATTAATACAGACGAATCTGTACAAATAATCTATGCTTACTCAGGAAATTATGTGTGCGGTATAGATAGAAAAAGATGCAGGGACGGACCGTTTTAATTAAAAAAAGTTCATTTCACGAGAGACTTTAACGCGAAGCGTTACCCTGTCTCGAGAGGAATGAACTTTTTGTTATTTTAAAATTATGTCAGTTCTGCATCCTTTTTCTAGTAAGCATTCTTGTTTACAAACCCCTTAAAGATCGTAGAAAAAAGAATCTTAAAATCCAGTCCAAGCGACCAGTTTTCGATATAATACAGATCGCAGTCAATTCGCATGCGGATGGAGGTATCGCCTCGGTAACCGTTGACCTGCGCCCATCCGGTGATACCCGGTTTGACCTGGTGTTTGATCATATAACGGGGAATCTCTTCTTTAAACTTCTCTACCCAGAATGGCCGCTCCGGTCTTGGACCAACCAGGCTCATATCTCCTTTGAGAACATTGAAAAACTGCGGAAGCTCGTCCAGACTGGTTTTTCGTATGAACTTTCCGATCGGTGTGACACGAGGGTCATTCTGGACCGTCCAGGCCTGTTTCTCCTTGGATGAATCTTGCACTTCCATGGAACGAAACTTGTACATTTTAAATGGTTTATTGTGGAGTCCCACACGCTCCTGCTTGAAGATCAGCGGTCCCTTAGAAGTGGTTTTGATGATAATGGCAACCACCAGCATCGGGATGGAGAACAAAAGGATCAATCCCAGGGAACCGATAATATCGATGACGCGCTTAATAAAACTGTTAAAAGAGTTGGCAAGAGGAATCTTGCGAACATGGATCACCGGCAGACCGTCCAGATCTTCGGTATAAGGTCTGGTAGGGATAATATTGTTATAATCCGGGATAAACTTGGTGTGGACACCGGATTTTTCCGTTGTAGCAACAATTTCTTCCAGATGGTCGTAGTGGTTGATGGAAAGGGTAATGGCAATTTCGTCAAAATCATTTTCGGCCAGTACTTTTTCCAGATCGTCAATGCGTCCTACTACAGGAATGTCCCGGTAGCAGTGGCCGATGGGTTTGTGGTTGTCCAGGATCCCGTGAACGTAATAACCCCACTCCGGATGAGCTAACAGCCTGTCGATATATCCTTCGGCGGCACGACTGTAACCTACCAGAAGTACATGTTTCTGATTCATTCCTTTCTTGCGGATCCGTCTCAGCAATGTAGTAGTCAACAGACGGAACAGAAGCTCCAGAATGAAATTCATAGTAACAAAAATAGCGATAAACAATCGTGCATAAGCTCTCTGGTTCAAAAAGTAAAGGAAGGCTACGCAGTATAGAATACCCACTACATTGGCCTTGATAATGCCCCAGAATTCAAACCGGCGGCTCTTTACTCTGGCCGGATCGTACAAGTGAAAGAAATAATAGGAAGCCAGATAACAAGGAATCAGCATAAATAACATCTGGGAATAAGAACCCAGGCTTCCGTAGATACCAATCGGTGCATTGATCCATCCAAGGAGGATCAAAATGCTGTGCTGTTCATCAAAGCGCAGATAGTACGCAATGACAAATGAAAAGATTATGATCGCTGTGTCAATAAGAATACGAAATATATTAAGAAGTTTTTGATTTCCCTTAATCAAAACAATAACCGCCCTTCTGTGTATTATCAGTGTATCAATAATTATGGTAACAATTTAGTAACAAAAATGCAATATAACATGAAAAGTATATACTATTTCTCAATTTTGCACAATAAATTTTTTTTCACAATCTTAACACAATTACAGGATATAATGATGCATAACATATGACGAAAGGGTGTATTCGAATGGATGAAAATAATAATGTAAATCAGGAAACAGGATTTGTTCTTAACAATAACAGTGCAGCCGCTGGAAGCCAGCAGGATGCGTCCGGTCAGGCAGATCAGACGGTATGGCAGCAGGGGGCACAATCCCAGACCACAGGACAGACGAACACACAGCAGTCCCAGACAGACCCGGGACAGGCATGGTCCCAGCCGCAGGCGATGCCATCCGGCGACAACACATATCGTTTTCAGAATGTAAAGCCGGAAGGGGACAAAAAAAAGAAAGAACACAAAGGTGACTCAAACTTCCCTAAGATGGTAGCTTATGGAGCAGTCTTTGGTTTGATAGCAGCCGTTTGTTTCTTTGGACTTAATTCTATTTTTAATGTGATCCGCGGAAAAAATTCCAGTGATACGCAGGTAGGAAGTACCGCCAGCAATCCGGTACAGGTAACTACCGTATCCGGAGGCGCCGCAGGAGTATCGGATGTATCCGGTATTGTGGAAAATGTTATGCCGGCTATCGTAGCCATTACGGAGAAATCCACACAGACATCCTATTTTGGACAGTCTTATTCCTCTCAGGGAGCAGGATCCGGATTTATTGTGAAGCAGGATAATGATCAGCTTCTTATTGTAACCAACAATCATGTGGTAGCAGATGCGGACGACATTACCGTACAGTTTAACGATGGCGAAAGCGTAGAGGCTACCGTAAAAGGAACCAGCGAGTCCAACGACCTGGCTGTGCTGACCGTTTCTATGAGCAAGTTGAAAGATTCTACGAAAAAGAGCATCAAAGTAGCATCTTTGGGAAGCTCCGATGATGTAAAAGTAGGACAGATGGTTATTGCCATCGGTAATGCATTGGGATACGGACAGTCGGTAACCGTAGGATATGTCAGTGCCAAAGACCGTGAAGTGTCCGCACAGGATAGTTCTACCGGCAAAAAGACAACACAGGTTCTGATGCAGACCGACGCAGCCATCAATCCGGGTAACAGCGGTGGAGCATTGATCGACACCAACGGAAATGTGATCGGTATCAACTCCAGTAAATATTTTTCCTATGGAAACAACAATGTAGAAGGTATGGGATATGCCATTCCGATGAGTTCAGCAGTTTCCGTTATCAATGATCTGATGGACCGCCAGGTCTTGAAAGATACAGAGAAAGGATATCTTGGTATCACAGGAAGAACCATTACAGAAGATGTCAGCAAAGCATATGGTATTCCGGTTGGTGTATATGTAGCCAGTATTTCCGATACAGGAGCCGCTTATAAGGCAGGCATCAAAGAAGGCGATGTCATCACAAAGATCGGCAGCCAGAGTGTAAAATCCATTGATGAAGTTCAGGAAATTGTAAATAATACAAAAGTAGGCACAACCATTACTGTTACTGTAAAACGAAGCAATGATGGTGAATACAAAGAAAAAGAAATCAATGTAACCCTGAAGAGTAAAGATACCTTGAATGGTCTGGAAGACAGCAGTGATGCAGGCAACGACAGCAGCCAGCAGGATCAGCAGCAAGACCAGCAGGGCGGCATGAATCCTTACTCAGGCGGACAGAGTGATGAAAATGATTCTCAGATAGTTCCTTGGAGCGGAGGTATTTACTGATAGAGAAGAATCGTGTATAATGTATATCCCACCGTATTTTTGTACGGTGGGATATTGTAGATTTATCAAGTATGAAATTTGGAACGGGATCCGAAGCGGATTCCGGGATGGAGAGAAATATGAGTGACGAAATTCAAAAGACAGACGAAGATACAAACAAAGATGGATATGAAAAAATCTGCTATCTGTGCCACCGGCCGGAGAGCAAGGTAGATAAAATGATCACGATCCCTAACAACATCACCATCTGTTCCGACTGTATGCAGAAGACCTTTGACCAGATCGGTATGCAGGGAACACCGATGTTTCCAGGGATGGACATTATCAATCTGGGAAGCATGGGCATGGAAGCTCCGGATGAGTTCCAGGAAAAACACAAAGTGAAGACAAAGAAAAAGAAGAAAAAAGAAACACCTGCGCTGGATATCAACAGACTTCCGGCACCCCATGTTATCAAGGGGAATCTGGATGAGTATGTCATGGGACAGGAGCGGGCCAAGAAGATCCTGGCAGTAGGCGTATATAATCATTATAAGCGTGTGCTGGCAGAAGAGCAGGAGACCGATCCGGACGTTCAGATTGAAAAATCCAATATGCTTTTGCTGGGCCCCACCGGAAGCGGCAAGACTTTTATGGTAAAAACACTGGCGCATCTTCTACAGGTGCCGTTGGCGATCACAGATGCTACCGCGCTGACAGAGGCCGGTTATATTGGTGATGATGTAGAGAGTGTGATCTCCAAACTTCTGGCCAACGCAGACAATGATGTGGAACTGGCAGAAAAAGGAATCGTATATATCGACGAGATTGACAAAATCGCTAAAAAGCAGAACGCCACCACGCGAGATGTCAGTGGTGAATCCGTACAGCAGGCATTGTTGAAATTGTTAGAGGGAGCCGATGTAGAGGTGCCGGTAGGTGCCACCAATAAAAATGCTATGGTTCCTATGACTACGGTAAACACAAGTCACATATTATTTATATGTGGAGGTGCATTCCCGGGTCTGGAAGACATTATCAAGAAAAGACTGACCAAGCAGGGCACCATGGGATTTGGCTCCGATCTTCGGGATAAATATGACGACGACAAAAATATTTTTGCAAAAGTCGATACGGAAGATATCCGGGAATACGGCCTTATACCGGAGTTTATCGGAAGATTGCCCATTGTATTTTCTCTGGAGGCTATGGACGAGGATCTGCTGGTCAAAGTGCTTACCGAGCCAAGAAATGCCATTGTAAAACAGTATCAGAAGCTGTTCCGCATGGATGAAGTGGATCTTGAGTTTGAAGAAGAGGCACTGCGCGCCGTAGCGAAAAAAGCAGCAGCGAAAAAGACCGGTGCCAGAGCACTACGTTCCATCATTGAGGAATTTATGATGGATATCATGTATGAGATCCCGAAAGACGAGATGATCGGCAAGGTTGTTATAACAAAAGACTATATAGAAGGAAAAGGGGCACCACAGATTATTATGAGAGGCACAGAACAGTAAAAGGGATTGATGCGATGGCTGTTTTGTGGTACTATGATAGTATGTAAGTTTTGACGAACATGGGATATAAAATGACAAGATGCGGGAGAAGGTGACACGGTGGATGTAACAGAGATATGTAAGGGATGTTTTTCCAAAAAGCACGGAGATGAGGCAAGTGCTTGTCCTTACTGTGAATATGAGGAAGGGATTGTAGATGTTGACGGCGCAGGCTGGAAGACCGGTCAGCTGCTGTCCAAACGCTATTTATTGGGAAGACTGTATATGAAAAAACAAGATTACGCAATGTGGCGGGCATATGACCGCTTTTTGGGGACTGCATGCGTAATCGTAGTACCGGAACAAGGCCCGAAATCCGGGCTGACTTATCTGGCATGGGGAACTGAACTGAAAAAAGCAGAGAGTAAGATCCGTGTGATGGCACTGAAGGGTATTGAGGGACGCTGGGCGCTGGTTATGTCCATTAAAGATACCGCCATGACGAGAAAAGAGTTTGTGCACGAGATTCATATAAGCCAGACAAATCCCAATGCGGCAGTGCAGTTTAAGGCGGGAACATCGAGACCGGCCCAGGCGATGCAGCCTGGTATGACGATAGGACGGAATTACCGGATACTGGGGATTCTTGGATCTGAGAGAGTTTCCATCAGTTATCTGTGCGAAGATATTCTGCTTCAGAGAATAGTAAAGATCAAAGAGTTTTTGCCGGAAGCATGGGCTGTCCGTGGTGAAGATGGAAAAGTGACAGTAAAAAGTTCCAGACAGGCTTATGCCTTTAAGTGCGGCCGGGAAAGTTTTATGAAAGAGTGCCGTATGACAGCGCAGTTTATACACTCGAATCATTTCCCGGTTGTATATGATTATTTTACCTTAAACGGTACAGATTATATGGTGACAGAATATGTAGTAGGAACCAGTGTGGAAGAGGCTTTTGAAAATAGAGGGCAAGTTCCGTACTCTACCGATGAATTGATGGAGATTATGGAACCATTGTTGGAGGGAATCCAGGAATTGCATGACCACAGGATCATCCATTGTAATATTGCACCTTCTAATATTGTGAAAGCCACCGACGGCCGCGTTATGCTGACCAATATGGGGGCAGCCAAGTATCAGGACAGTGCTACTTCTATGATGAGTGCTACTTTGCTTCAGCCGGATTTTGCGGCACCGGAGCAGATCAGCAAGGAAGACGGCGAGAATAACGAAGGACCTTGGACCGATATTTACCAGATTGGTGCAGTGATGTATTATCTGCTTATCGGGCACAAAGCCATGGATGCAGCCACCAGGTTGGAGCGGGACAATGCTGAGCTGGTGCAGGCCAAGAAATACAAAGTGAAGTTGAAAAAGGGCTGGATGAATCTGCTGGTAGAGTGTACAGAACTGGATTATCACTTCCGGATCCAGACCGTGGAGGATCTTTTGGCAAAATTGAAGAAAAAATAAGAAGAAAGAAAATGAAATAAAAATCTTTTCCGGGGGCTTTAACGCAAAGCGTTACCTTGCCTTCCGGGAGAGATTTTTTGTTTTGCAGGAAATATTTTGAAGTATCTCATGAATCGGCCGCATAAGATAAGAAAAAAGACTGGGAGCATTTATGGCTTGTAGTGATTTTGTTTACGCAGAGGACACGCTGGACTATATAATAGGCAGTTACCGGGGAGATAATTATGTGATGGAGACCTATGAACCGGATTGCTATGTCCGTCTGGATGCTTTTCAGGGGATTATATACAAAAGGGAAGAGAAGAGAGACAGCAATACTATCTGGCAGTATGGTTTTGGGGCGGTTCCCAATGTGTATGGCCTGATGAGCCAGGTAGCACTGGAGGAAAGCGGCGTTTTTTCCCTGCGGCGGCAGCCTTATCTTGATCTGTATGGTCAGGGGGTGATGATAGGACTGGTGGATACCGGGGTGGATTTTACCCATGAGGCCTTTATCAACGCCGATGGTTCTTCCCGGATCGTGGCGTTGTGGGATCAGACCATACAGGATGGGCAGGGGACGGAGCAGTTCCCCTATGGCAGAGAATTTACGCAGGAGGATCTCAGCCTGGCACTGACTATGGAAGATCCTTTTTTGGCAGTGCCTTCCCGGGATGAAGTGGGGCATGGGACGTTCCTTTCCGGAGTGGCAGCCGGAAACGAGATGCCGGAGAAAAACTTTTCCGGGGTGGCGCCGTTAGCGGAACTGGCGGTTGTAAAATGCAAGGAGGCTAAACAGGCATACCGGGATTATTACGGTGTGCCGGAGGGAGTGCATGTTTACCAGGAAAACGACATTCTGGCAGGGATCGCTTTTTTGATGAAAACGGCGGAGAGGAGAAATCGTCCGGTGGTGATCTTCATTGGTATGGGGACAAATATGGGCAGTCATGATGGGGGAACTTCTTTGTCGGCGTTTATGGAACGGTACAACCGGGTCACCGGTGTGACAATGATGGTCTGTGCCGGCAATGAGGGAAATACAAGGCACCATCATTGGATCGCCAGAAAAAATGACATGATGGACATTAGTGTCCAGGAAAAAATACCCGGTTTTATGTGCCAGATCTGGTGGCGTACCCCGGGAGGCCTGACCATAGGCCTGACTTCTCCCGGAGGACAGATGTATAAGGAGATCAAAGCGGTGAAGGGGGAGAGGAGGTCGTTCCGGTTTTCTGCCGAAAGATCAACGGTAGAGGTCCTGTTTGGGGAGTCCCAGGAGTTTAGCAGGGAACAGGTGGTGGTACTGCGTTTTGTGGATGCGGCACCGGGAATCTGGAAAATCACCGTGAATTCAGATTTTGATGCTCCTAATTTCCACGCCTGGCTTCCGATACAAAATTTCCTGCCACAGGATGTGATTTTTCTGGATTCTAACCCGGATTCAACTATAAACAGTGCAGGGACGGCTACTTATGTAACGGCGGTATCTGCCTATGATCCGGTGTCAAAGAGCCTGTATGCTCCCAGTGGAAGGGGATTCACACCCACTGGCATCATTAAGCCGGAGATTGTGGCACCGGGAGTCAATATAAGCGGACCGGTAAAAGGAAACCGTTACGGAACCATGACCGGAACCAGCGTGGCCACAGCCATAGGGGCAGGGGTGGCGGCACTTTTTATGCAGAATTATGAAGAGGAAAGTCTGAACGGGATCGGTGTCAGGGAAGTGTTTATCAGAGGGGCTATGCCCCGGGGAGTGCCTTATCCCAACACAGAATGGGGATTTGGCATCCTGCAGGCAGAAAGAAGTGTAAACGGTTATTGACAGAATAAAAGGAATGGAGTAACCTTGAAACAGACAAATTTCAACAGGGAGGACACACATGAGATCGTGGACAGATAATGTAAGAAAAGTAGTTCCGTATGTGCCTGGTGAGCAGCCACAGGGAACGGGAATCATAAAATTAAACACCAATGAAAATCCATATCCACCGGCACCGTCGGTATATGCAATTCATGAAAAAATGGATATTGATCGTTTTTCTCTGTATCCGGATCCGGAGGCAGGAAAACTGGTGCATGGCCTGGAGCATTATTATAATCTGCAGGAAGGCCAGGTGTTTGTGGGAGTCGGCTCGGATGATGTGCTGGCACTGGCGTTTTTGACCTTTTTTAACTCGGGGAAACCGATTTTGTTCCCGGATATTACGTATTCCTTTTATCCGGTGTGGGCTCAGGTGTACCGGATCCCGTATGAGTGTCCGGCGTTGGATGAGAATTTCAAGATCCGGATCGAAGACTATAAAAAAGAGAATGGCGGTATCGTGATCGCCAATCCAAATGCACCTACTTCCCTGGCGCTGGGAGTAGATGCCATCGAAGAAATTGTGAAAGCTAATCCAGATGTAGTGGTGATCATTGATGAGGCTTATGTAGATTTTGGTGGTGAGACGGTGCTGCCGCTTATCCACCGTTACGACAATCTGCTGGTAGTGCGTACTTATTCTAAATCCCGCGCTCTGGCAGGTATGCGCATAGGTTTTGCCATGGGAAATAAAAAGCTGATCCAGGCTATGAAAGATGTGAAAGAGTCTATTAATTCATACACTATGACGGCAGCATCTATCCTGATTGGTGCCGCCGCTCTGGAGGATGAGGATTATTTTCAGGAAAAACTGGCGATGGTCATGGCTACCAGAAGTCGTGTGAAAGAAGAACTGGAACGCCGTGGGTTTACCGTACTGGATTCCCGTGCTAACTTCCTTTTTGCAAAAAAAGAAGGGGTGTCCGGTACAGAACTGTTTGAGAAACTCCGGGATAAAAAAATCTTTGTCCGTCATTTTAATGGAGAGCGCATTAAAGATTATCTGCGCATCACCATCGGTACAGATGAACAGATGGATGCCATGCTGAAAGCACTGGATGAGATTTTGGGTTAGTGATTTTTCACAAAAAAGAAAAATATAATCTAATATTTTATACAAAATTAATAAAAATGTTGACACTGCTCCTGGTTCGTATTAAACTAAGAGCAGTGGTTTATTTTATTCTCACAGGGAAAACCAACTTATTACAATATGGGGATTTTATATAAAGCCCATGAGAAAGTCCGGAGGATGAGTTTGATCTGCTGCGGCAGACAAAGATTTTCAGAGAATAAAGAATGGACATTGGCTGAGAGCATTGGCGGCTGCCGGGGGGAAGGCGGAGCCGGTGTTTGGAGAGAAGCGGCCGGAATGTCGAAAAACTGTGGAGTTCCCGACGGGAAAAGAATCATCCGAAGGATTTTTACATGGGAAAATAAAAGAGAAAAAAGGAATCTTGTAAAAATTTAAAAAAATTGTTGACAGAATGATACTTGTGTAATATAATAGGTCTTGCGTCACGGATAAGAGATGCAAACGGTATTACAAAATACCCGGAAACGGGGTGTGGCTCAGCTTGGCTAGAGCGCTTGATTTGGGATCAAGAGGCCGCAGGTTCGAATCCTGTCACCCCGACTGATGACTGTTTATTGAGACAGTCATTTTCTTTATAAATATTTCCCTTGCGGGTGTAGTTCAATGGTAGAACACTAGCCTTCCAAGCTAGATACGTGGGTTCGATTCCCATCACCCGCTCTTGAGAACAGTTATGGTTCTCGCAACACACTAGTTGCTACGTGTCAGTAGCTCAGTTGGATAGAGCAACGGCCTTCTAAGCCGTGGGTCGGGGGTTCGAATCCCTCCTGACACGTTGGTAGGAAGTGCCTTATTGAATACTGGCAATCCTCTATGGTGGGTATAGCGCAGTTGGTTAGCGCGTCAGATTGTGGCTCTGAAGGCCGTGGGTTCGAATCCCATTACCCACCCTCCCTTTTAGGGATGATGGGCTATCGCCAAGGGGTAAGGCATAGGACTTTGACTCCTACATTCGCTGGTTCAAATCCAGCTAGCCCAGTTACGAATTTTATATAACCCGATACAGTGAAAGCTGTGTCGGGTTTTTTTGACTTTACGGACAAATTATGCTATTCTATTACATAGAATGAACGAGAAGGAAAAGACTATAAGGGAGGCAGTATCTGTCACTCTTAATATAAAGAAAAATGGAGGGTTTTCATATGTTAGTATCAGCAGAAGAAATGTTAAAGAAGGCAAAAGCAGGACATTATGCAGTGGGACAGTTTAATATCAACAATCTGGAGTGGACAAAATCCATTCTTCTTACCGCACAGGAGTTGAAATCACCGGTAATCCTTGGTGTGTCCGAGGGAGCAGGCAAGTATATGTGCGGTTATAAGACGGTAGTAGGTATGGTAAACGGAATGCTGGAAGAGTTAAAGATCACAGTTCCCGTAGCACTGCACCTGGACCATGGCAGCTATGAAGGAGCAAAAGCATGTATTGAGGCGGGATTCTCATCTGTTATGTTTGATGGTTCTCATTATCCGATCGAGGAAAATGTAGAAAAGACAAAAGAGTTAGTTGGCATCTGCAAGGAGAAGGGAATTTCCCTGGAGGCAGAAGTTGGAGCCATCGGTGGTGAAGAAGATGGCGTGATCGGTGCCGGAGAGTGTGCAGATCCCAAAGAATGTAAAATGGTAGCCGATCTTGGTGTTACGATGCTGGCAGCCGGCATTGGAAATATCCATGGTAAGTATCCGGCAAATTGGGCAGGACTTAGTTTTGAAACACTGGATGCCATCCAGAAAGAAACTGGCGAGATGCCGCTGGTTCTCCATGGTGGTACCGGAATCCCGGCAGATATGATCAAAAAGGCCATCACTTTGGGCGTTTCCAAGATCAATGTAAATACAGAGTGCCAGCTGGCATTCCAGGAAGCAACCCGTGCTTATATCGAAGCAGGCAAAGACTTGGAGGGCAAAGGTTTTGACCCAAGAAAACTGCTGGCACCGGGAGCAGAAGCTATCAAGAAAACAGTAAAAGAAAAAATGGAATTGTTTGGATCCGTTGGTAAAGCCTGAGACAAATAAAGAAATTCTTATCCCAGACCCGGGTGGTCTGGGATTTTTTTTATATCTGTGAATAGAATAAAAGAAAAAGGATTTTGCTATGCGACCAAAACTTATGTCTTGGAAAGATGTTTCAAAGTACATTTATTATAGTGATGTGTTGATCGTAGATCTGAGAGATTCGGGAGAGTATAAAAAGGGGCATATTCGTGGGGCCTGGAATATCCCTTATGAAGAACTGGAGGGACGGATGAAGCAGCTGAGAGGGTATAAAAGGGTGATTCTTTACTGCGATTACGGAAACCAGAGCATGGAGGCGGCCAGAACGCTGGCGGCGGACGGCTGGCAGGCAGCTACGGTGGTAGGAGGGTATGAAACTCTGCAGCAAAAAGACATTGACGGATAGGAAGGGGCTATTTTATAATATATCCTAGAAAATACGAAGGTTGAGGTAATTATGAGACGATTTGAACTGATCGCGCCCTGTCATTTTGGCATGGAGGCGGTGCTGAAGAGAGAGATCCTGGATCTGGGATATGAGATCACTAATGTGGACAATGGGAAAGTGACGTTTGAAGGGGATGCAGAGGCCATTGCCCGTGCAAACCTTTTTTTGCGTACGACAGAGCGTATTTTGCTGAAGGTGGCGCAGTTTAAGGCGACTACATTTGATGAGTTGTTTGAGAATATCAAAGCCATTCCCTGGGAGGAATATATTCCGAAGGATGGCAAATTCTGGGTGACAAAGGCAAATTCTGTCAGCAGTAAGCTGTTCAGTCCGTCGGACATACAGCGTATTGTGAAAAAAGCCATGGTAGAGCGGATGAAGAAAACCTATAATTGCTCCTGGTTTGAAGAGACCGGGGCCTCTTATGCGCTTCGTATCAGCATTGTAAAAGATGTGGTTACGGTAGGTATTGACACCACAGGAGAATCTCTCCACAAAAGAGGATACCGTAAGTTTACAGCACCGGCACCGGTTACAGAGACGCTGGCGGCGGCTATGATCCTTTTGTCGCCATGGCGCCCGGACCGGGTGCTTGTGGATCCTTTCTGTGGCAGTGGTACGATCCCCATTGAGGCGGCCATGATCGCACTGGATATGGCACCGGGTATGAACAGGGAGTTTGTGGCAGAAAACTGGAGCAATCTGGTGCCGAAGAAACACTGGTATGAGGCGGTGGAGGAAGCCCAGGAGCGGATCCGTACGGATGTTGACATCCATATCCAGGGATATGACATCAGTGAAGAGGTGCTCCGGATGGCCAGAGCCAATGCGGAATTGGCAGGTGTGGATTCTTATATACACTTCCAGCAGAGAGATGTAAAGAATTTCAGTACGCCGAAAAAATATGGATTTGTAATCAGCAATCCGCCTTATGGCGAGCGTTTGTCCACGAAAGAGGAAATGTTTTCTTTGTACAAAACGATAGGACAGGTTATGTCTGAGAACAATACATGGTCCTTTTTCCTTCTCAGTGGATACGAGGAGGCGCAAAAGGCTATTGCGGCAGGCGGCGACCGAAAAAAAGCAACCAAGAACCGGAAAATTTATAATGGAATGTTGAAAACATATTTGTATCAGTACATGGGAGAAAAACCTCCTAGAAGAAAGGAACGGGAACATGAGTAAGACACGATTGATTTTTGCAACGGGAAACCAGGGAAAAGTAAATGAATTTAAGCAGATGCTGGGGGATGAGTACGAGATCCTTTCCATGAAAGATATTGGCGTGGATATTGATATCGAGGAAAATGGCACCAGTTTTGAGGAAAATGCTGTCATCAAGGCGAAAGCAGTGATGGAAGTGACAGGGGAAATGGTCCTGGCAGACGATTCCGGTTTTGAAGTGGACGCCTTGAATGGCGAACCGGGAATTTATTCCGCCCGCTATATGGGAGAGGACACGCCATATTCCGTTAAAAATGCGGAATTGATCCGCCGTTGTGAGGGTGTGCCGGATGAAAAAAGGGGGGCGCGGTTTGTGTGCGTGATCGCCTGTGCTTATCCGGACGGCACCGTTGACACGGCAAAAGGAGTGATCGAAGGCAGATTGGCACATGAGCCGGCAGGAGAAAACGGATTTGGCTACGATCCTATTTTTTATCTGCCGGAGAGAGGATGCACCACCGGAGAACTGGAGCCGGAAGAGAAAAATAAGATCAGCCACAGAGGTCTTGCCATTGCCAAGATGGTAGAGATTTTGAAGAAAAGAGGGACTGTATGAAGAAACAGGCATTGATCTTCAGCGATTCTCACGGAAACATTTATGAGGCGTTGAAAGTGATAGAAAGATACAAAGGAATTGATGCGGTTTTTCATGCGGGAGATATTGAGGGAGAAGAAGACAGACTGCGCAATGCCATACCGGGACAGGTGTGCATCGTGCGGGGGAACTGTGATGTGTTCCGGACGGGGATGCTGCCAGAGAAATTGTGTGTTCCTTTTGGTGGGAAAAAGATCGCTATCTGCCATGGACACAGATATCTGAACCATGGTAATGTAGATCTCTTGAAATACATGGCAAAAGAGATGGATGCGGATATGGTGATCTTTGGCCACACTCATGTGCCGTTTTTGGAGTGCAGCAGCGACATGATCGTGGTGAATCCGGGAAGTATAGCAAAACCACGACAAAGTGACCATCAGCCTACCTATGGCTGGATGGAGATTGACGGGGGAAAATTAAAGCTGGAGATCCGCCGTGCGGCAGATGACCAGCCAATCCTTTGTTATTAAGTTAAAACAGAGCAGCCAGGGCGCTGAATACGCCGGTACTGATCAGTCCCATGATGATGCCGGCTAAAAGCACGCCGCCCATGCAGGCAAGGACTGCCGGCTTGAATTTCATATCAAGAAAACTGGCAGCCAGGATACCGGTCCAGGCTCCGGTTCCGGGAAGTGGAATACCTACGAACAGAAGCAGAGCGACAAAAAGGCCGCGGCCTGCGGTTTCCTGCAGCTTCTGACCGCCCCTCTCGCCTTTGTCCAGACACCAGTTGAAGAACTTGCCGATGTAAGGCTGGTCAGCACCCCATACAAGGATCTTGCGGGCGAACAGGTAAATAAACGGAACGGGAACCATATTACCGAGCACGCTGATGATGTAGGAAGGCAGAAGATCTAATCCCCAGCCTACTGCAATGGGAATGGCACCACGGAGTTCAACAATAGGAACCATGGAAACAAAAAAGATAATAAGATATTTTATAAGCATGTTTTAATCTCCCTTAATGATGTTATGAATAGCGTCTTTTCTCATTGTATAAGAAATGTCATACAGCGTCAACTAAAAAAATGAAAAAAAGTAAAAAATGTTGTTGACAATTTTAAATATTCTGCTATAATAAAGAAGTCGCTTTGATTAGGACATGGGATCTTAGCTCAGCTGGGAGAGCATCTGCCTTACAAGCAGAGGGTCACAGGTTCGAGCCCTGTAGGTCCCATTCAAGTAATTCCTTTCGAATTGCTTATTATAATATGTCAGGACTTGTTCTTGACATTATAGATGGCGGGATAGCTCAGTTGGCAAGAGCACACGGTTCATACCCGTGGTGTCGCTGGTTCGAATCCAGTTCCCGCTACTGAGTATTTAGGCGCCTCACTTTATTGTGGGGCGTCTTTTTTGTAACATTAAGAACAGGAGGAAGGATAATGAGAATTGGAATGGGATACGATGTACACAAATTAGTACCGAACAGGGATTTGATCCTGGGAGGTGTGAAAATTCCCCATGAACTGGGGCTTTTGGGACATTCAGATGCGGATGTTCTGCTCCACAGTATTATGGATGCACTGTTAGGAGCAGCGGCGCTGGGAGACATTGGAAAGCATTTCCCGGATACGGACCCGGCTTATAAGGGCGCAGACAGTGTGAAACTACTGGAACATGTAGGAAGGTTGATCCGGGAAGCGGGATACAGCATTGAAAATATTGATGCTACGATTATCGCTCAGCGTCCGAAAATGCGGCCTCACATTGATACGATGCGGAGAAATATTAAAGAGGCGCTGGGAATTGAGTTAGATCAGATCAATGTAAAAGCTACCACAGAAGAGGGGCTTGGATTTACAGGCAGTGAAGAGGGAATTTCTGCCCAGGCAATCTGTTTATTACAGTAAAAGGAATGAAAAACGATGCAGGAAGTAAAATCATTGTGGCACCGTGCCTTCGGGGACACAAAACGGTATATGGATTATTATTTTGCCCAAAAGGCCCCGGCCAGCAGGCTTTATACTGACTATGAGGGGGTGGAATTGGCATCTATGATGTTTTTTACCCCTTATGAAATATGTTTTCGTGGAAAACTAATGACGGCGGAATACATTGTAGGCGTGGCTACAGAGGAAAAGTACCGGAGACAGGGGCGCATGGCGCATCTGATGAAGCAGGCGATAGAAATGGAACATGAGCGGGGCATTGACTGGGTGTTTTTGTGCCCGGAAAATCCGGCGGTATACGACAGTCTTGGATTTATTCCTACTTATTGGCGGGAGACAACCTATTATGAAGCTGATGAAGAATGGGATGTAAGGGAGTTTCAGGTTATGAACTGGGGGCGTCTGGAGCAAAAAGAAAAGGAAAATGTTTGTTTTTTTGTGGAAGCGATGCTTCGAAACGAAGAGTTTGATATTTATATGCATCACAGTCTTCCTTATATGGAGGCTGTCAATAAAGAACTGAAGGCGTTGGAGGGGGAGATTTATGTAGTAAAAAGAAAGGGAAGTATTGTGGCCACAGTTAATGTGATCCGGGAGGAAAACCAGCACCAGATCACAGAGCTGGTGTGCAGCCGCCAGTTTGGCAAGGAAATACTGGAGGCCATAGTAAGGCGGCTTGATACTCCTTATGTGGTAGTGGATGACAGTTATTTTTTGGACGAGCTGGAGGGGAAAGGCGTAAACCGTGTTTTGCAGAAAAAACCATATATTATGGCGCGATACACCGGTCATCAGACCTTTGAACCATTGCTTTGTTATATTAATGATATTACCTGAAAAGAGCCTTCAACGGAAGGATACCGAAAAACTCAGGCATGATCAAAATGGCTGCAACAAAGATGGTGCATAAAAGGACGAACAAAACAAGATGCCGTTTTTTTAATGGACGGCAGACGACCAGCACCACGCCCAGGCTGACGATACCGCCCAGCAAAAGGTTGCAGGTTTGTCTGGCGGCAGAGGATAATCCCAGAGGACCGGACAAAAACTGCACACACAGCAGTGAGGCAGTAAGGATAACGGCAGCAGGCAGCGAGATGCGCAGAACATGTCTGGAAAAGCTGCCGGTGGTTACTTTGTTGTTTTGTTCCAGTGTCAGAACAAAACTTGGGATACCAATGGCGACAGCACCGATCAGCGTCAGCTGGATAGGAATGAATGGGTATTTGCGGCCCAGACAGGTAAAGAGCAGACACAACAGCACGGAGTACAATGTCTTTGTAAGATACAGGGCACTGACCCGTTCGATGTTGGCAATGATGGTGCGGCCTTCTTTCACAATGTTTTTCATGGAAGAAAATTCGGAGTCCATCAATACAATGTGGGCGGCCTGACGGGCGGCATCTGCTCCTTTTGCCATGGCGATACCGCAGTCGGCATCTTTGAGAGCCAGAACATCATTGACACCGTCCCCTACCATACCTACAATGTTATCATTTTCCTGGAACGCCTTTATAATGGCGTTCTTTTTTTCTGGTGATACCCGGCCAAAGACGGTGTAATTTGGTACCACGGACACCAGTTCGTGGTAATCGTCCGGCAGAGTGGTGGCATCTACATAGTGTTCGGCTCCCTGAATGCCGGCCCGCTGGCCGATGGTGGAGGCAGTAGCGGCGTTATCGCCGGAAAGTATTTTTACGGCTACTCCCTGGGATTCAAAGAAGGCGAAGGTGTCTTTGGCATCGCTTTTGATCTCATCGGACAGTAAAAGAAGGGCGTAAGGCTTTACCCCGGTAAGGTTTTGGGCGTTAGACGCCAGTTCGTCGCAGGATGCCAGTAAAAGGACACGATATCCTTTGGCACCATAGTCTTCTGTTTTGCGCAGGAGAGTGAGATCATGACTGAGAAAATCCGGTGCACCCAGTACAAAACAGCCGGCATCTTCCATGGACACGCCCATGAATTTGCGGGCAGAACTAAAGGGGATTTTTTCCAGGATCCGATAAGAAGGATTCGGGGCAAAATAACGCCGGAGAGCCTGGGAGGTGGCATTGGTTTCATCAAAGGCATACACCAGGGCACCCAGAAGATTTTCCACCGATTCATCTGCGTAAGGCGTCAGGGGAAGAACTTCTTCTACGGTGAGATTTCCGGTTGTGATGGTGCCGGTCTTGTCCAGACAGAGGACATTGACACGGGCCAGTGCTTCAATGGATTCCATCTCTTGTACCAGAGCTTTTTTCCGGGCCAGGCGTCCCACGCCGAGGATGAAAGAGACGCTGGTAAGAAGAACCAGTCCTTCCGGGATCATGCCAAGAACACCGGCTACGGTGCCCACCAGGGCGGCAGAAAGGGTGCTGCCAGAGCGATAATACTGGATGCAGAACAGGGCAATCCCGATAGGAAGGATGGCGTAACTTACCAGGCGGATAATGCGGTTGATTGTATTTTGCATTTCGGAAGTCGCACGGCGCTTAGTTCGGGCTTTTTCAACCAGCTTGGAAGCGTAGTTATCGGAGCCTGTCTGTCTTGCCGTGGCATAGCCGGAGCCGGCTGTGACAAAAGTACCGGATAAAAGAGTGTCTCCGGGCTTTTTGACTACCGGAACGGATTCGCCGGTGAGCATGGATTCGTTGATCTCCAGTCCGTCAGAAGAGAGAACGGAGCAGTCTGCTGTAATCTGGTCACCGGAAGCAAAGTAGAGTTCGTCCCCCACCCGGATCTCTTCCACTGGGATTTCTTCCAGTCCGTTTCCAGTGCGCCTGTGGGCTTTGGTGGCAGTAATGACAGAAAGCCTGTCAATGACCTTTTTGACCCGCAGTTCCTGTACGATTCCGATCAGAGAGTTGGCGATCACCACCCCCATAAAAAGCATATTTTTATACTGGCCGGACAAAATAACCAGACCCGCCAGCGCTAAATTCAAAAAGTTAAAATAAGTAAGCGTATGAGATAAAATAATCTGTTTCGTAGATTTTAATGAATTCATAGGCACACCTCCCAGGGTTATATAATGAAACTAATTGTAGATGAAAAACGGCTATCTTTCAAGATGTAAGGGCAAGAAATTTGTGTACAGGTGATAATGAAAGTTCCGAGCTAAGAATGAATATTCTTGTGGAATTGGCTGAAGAATTTTAGAAAAAGGAACGATGCTTTCATTGTTCGGAACTTTGAGACAGCGTCGGTGCGTAGAGGGCGTATTTTGCCCTCACGCATCCGTTACGGTGTCTCCCTGAGCGGAAGCGGTTCCGAACGAGAAAACATCGTTCCTGTGCAAAATTTTTACAGTCCAATTACACCAGCTACAATCTTCCTTGCACTCTCCTGTCAAAAATGTTAAAATAAAATTTATATATATTGAAAAGGAGCTAAGGAGATTATCCATGAATTTATTGGAGGAAATACATGCCTCTTTTCCTGTAAAAGAGGTGGACCTGCGGCAGTATGCCCCGCTGAAACTGGCATATCTGGGGGATGCAGTGTTTGAGATACTGATGCGTACGCTGGTCATTGAGCGCGTGGGCGGACCGGTAAAAAATCTGCATAAGGAAACTAGCCGCTTTGTCAATGCGGGGGCCCAGTCTATGCTGGTGCAGGCTATGCTAGAGGATCTGACGGAGGATGAAATGGCGGCATACCGTCACGGACGCAATGCCAAGACATCTTCTGTGGCAAAACATGCAGATATACATGACTATCGCAATGCTACCGGATTGGAGGCGTTATTTGGGTATTTATATTTGAAAGGCGAGAGTGGACGGGCAGTGAAACTGCTGCAGATTGCCATGGATAAAACAGGAATGGAGGTTGTTGGAAATGGGAAATGAAGATTACGGTAAAAGAGAAGGAAATCACAATGAAAACCGCATAGAGGGACGCCATGGCGTGCTGGAGGCTTTTCGGGCGGAACAGTTGATCGAGCGTTTGTTTGTGCAGAGAGGATGTAAGGACGGTCCGGTTATGTCTATTCTGCGTGAAGCAAAAAAAGCCGGTACCATGGTAGATTTTGTGCCGAAAGAAAGACTGGACCAGATGAGTGAGACCGGACATCATCAGGGAGTGATCGCCACGATTTCTGCGTTCCGTTACAGTGAGATCGAGGATATGTTTGCTTTGGCGGAAAAAAGAGGGGAAGATCCTTTTATTTTCCTTCTGGATGGAATCGAGGACCCGCACAACCTGGGTGCCATCATCCGAACGGCCAATCTGGCAGGAGCCCATGGTGTGATCATCCCTAAGAGAAGGGCTGTAGGTCTGACGGCCACGGTGGTAAAGGCATCTGCAGGTGCGATCCACTACACTCCGGTCGCAAAAGTGACAAACCTTGTGAATACGATGGAGGAACTTAAACAGCGCGGTATGTGGTTTGCCTGTGCAGATATGGATGGAGAAGTGATGTACCGCCAGAATCTTACCGGTTCCCTGGGACTGGTGATCGGAAATGAAGGCCATGGTGTCAGCCGCCTGGTAAAAGAGCATTGTGATTATATCGCTTCAATCCCGATGAAAGGTGACATTGATTCGTTGAACGCTTCTGTGGCAGCCGGTGTGCTGGCATTTGAAGTCGTAAGACAGAGGGAAAACCAATGAATTTACAGGAAATGACATTGATGAGAGATGAAGAATTGGTTATGCTGGCTCATGAGGGAAATCCGGAGGCTGTAGATTTTCTCATGGAAAAATACAAGCCTTTGGTGCGGAAGAAGGCGCGTGCCCTGTTTCTGATCGGCGGAGAGAACGATGATCTGATCCAGGAGGGGATGATTGCTTTGTTTAAGGCACTCCGGGAGTATGATCCGTCAAAAGAAAGCAGTTTTGGCGGATTTGCCAGCGTGTGCGTAGGACGGCATCTGTGCAATGTGATCAAATGTGCCAACCGTTTGAAAAATGTGCCGCTGAATTCCTATGTATCTATTTACGCACCGGCAGGTTCGCCTCATGAGAGCAGCCGGGAGACGGTAGGCGATACATTGCAGCCGCAGGAACTTATGAATCCGGAAGATATTCTCATCGACAAAGAAAATGTGACGGACCTGGAAAGTGCCATGGAAGAGCAGTTAAGTCCTTTTGAAAAAAGGGTAGTGGAGCTGTACATGGATGGAAAAGATTACCAGCAGATTGCTGAGATATTAAAAAAGAGTGCAAAATCAATCGATAATGCACTCCAAAGAATCAAGAAAAAACTAAATTCGTTTGTATAAAAAGCTGTTAACGGGACTCGAACCCGTGACCTCCGCCTTACCAAGGCGACGCTCTACCACCTGAGCTATAACAGCATCAGTAAGTAACCTTACAAAACGAAATTTTACCAAATGTTTTACCAGTTGTCAACAAAAAAATAAAAGAATCTTGAGCCAGCCGGGAATAAAAAAGGCTTAGGGAACGAAAAAACGATGGATACATAAAATATTTTAGAGGAATCCATCGGAAACGAACAGGGGGATGGCAGTTATGCTGGAAAAAGAAACGCAGATAGAGACAAAAGGAAGGGAACAAAATCTCTATCAGATCATGATGCAGATGTGCTTGTGCATTCATATTTTGCTGATGGGATTTTTTGCCTGTATGCAAATATGGTTCATGGTGACAGTCAATATATTAAGTGTACTTTTATACTGCTTTGGCGTTGCAAGGATTAAGACGACAAAGAAGATCAGTCAGTGGCTTTTGGCTATTTATTCAGAAATATTGATACATTGTGTTTTGTGTAATCTCATCATAGGATGGGGCTATGGTTTTTCTTTATATATGCTGCTGATGACGCCGATTACTTATAATGTGTGCTGCTTTTCGAAAAACGGAAGAGAAGGCTACCGCCACGCCAATATTCTGTCGATAGCCAGTCTGATCATTGTGTTGATATCCTGTGTGGCAGGGGGAAGTGCCAACCGGATAGAGGGGGCAGATGTGATCATGATGTGGATGTGTGGATTCAATCTGATCGTGTCGGCTGTATGCTTGATCTTTTTTTCACTGTATTTCGTCCGGTCCATCAAGGCCTCTTATATGCTGCTGGAAAAAAAGACGAAAGAACTACATTTCTTAGCCAATCATGACGCCCTGACCGGACTGCGCAACCGACACAATATCAAGCTTGACTTTGAAAAAATCGTGGAAACCAGTGAGGATTTTTGCGTGATGTTAGCCGATGTGGACGATTTTAAGAAGATCAATGACACTTATGGTCATACATGTGGTGACCGATGTCTCATTTATGTGGCAGATGCTATTATAAAAAGTGTGGCGGATGATGGGATCGTATGCCGCTGGGGCGGCGAGGAATTTTTAGCTATTTTGGAACTGACGGCACAGGAAGGATATAAAAGAGCAGAGGAAATGCGTCAGCGACTGTGTGAGGCACTGCTTCGGACGGAGGGATATACCATTACCCTCAGCATGACAGTGGGATTTGCTACATCCCATGATACCAGGGATACAGAGGAATTGATCCATCTGGTAGATGAGAGATTATACAAAGGTAAAAACAAAGGTAAAAATCAAGTAGTAGCAGAATAAAGCCCTATAAAAATAAGAGAGGAAGGATAAAAATGAGTGAAGTACTGAAAAAAATGGAGACAAGAAGGAGTATCCGAAAATACAAAAAAAATGCGGTTCCACAGGAAATTCTGGATCAGATCCTGGAGGCTGGTCTGTATGCAGCCAGTGGACGGGGACAGCAGAACACCATTATGATCCAGGTTACAGATCCAAAGATGCGGGATGAGATCGCAGCGAAAAACTGTGAGATCGGCGGCTGGGAAGAAGGCTTTGATCCTTTTTACGGAGCACCTGCTATGATCATTGTGCTGGCTAAGAAAGACTGGCCTACCAGAGTGTATGACGGCAGTCTTGTGATGGGAAATCTTATGCTGGCAGCCCATGAACTTGGTGTAGGCAGCTGCTGGATCCACCGTGCCAAAGAAGAGTTTGAGACGGACTGGGGCAAAAACCTTTTGAAGTCCCTGGGAATCGAAGAAGAGTATGAGGGAATTGGACATTGTGCGCTGGGATATGTGGACGGTGAGTATCCGAAGACACCGGAACGGAAGGAAAACCGGGTGTATTACATCTAAAAAAGGGGGATAATATGAATAAAATTAAAAGCAAGAAAGTACATATCGCCATAGTTGTTATGGCACTGCTGTTTTTGACAGGAGGATATTTTGCCCATAGTTTTATGGAAACAAACAACGATGATGCCAACATATCAAAGGCAAGTGCAAAAACAGATGCAATTAAAGAGACAGATGCCAGTGAGCAAAAAAAGGCGCAAAAAGACAAAAAGTATGTGCTTGAGGATGATGATTCTCTCAAAGTCACGGTAACCGATGTGGATGTGTCGGGAAAAACATTTAAACAAGTGAAAAAGGAAATGCAGGAAGAGGCAAAAAAGAATGGCGGAGTGATCGGAGAGAAGGAATAGAATATCTCCGTGAGTGTTCCAAAAACGAAGCAAACCTTCAAACTGATACAGGATAAGACCGCTCAGTTTGAAGGTTTTTTATATGGGAAATCACAACAATTATGCAAAAATGCATCATAATATTGTACAATTTTGCAGATTTGATAAAATAAATACAATATATTTTTGCCTATGTATTGAATTATTATAAAAAAGTAGTTATAATGAATCAACTTAGTATCAAAGTATACGAAAAAATGACATAAACAAATATCCAGGAGGTTTTTACATGAAGAAAGGAAAGAAAGCACTTACTCTTTTACTTATCTTTACACTGGCTTTATCTCTGTTTCCGCAGAGTGCTCAGGCGGCCAAGAAGAAAAAGGTGAAATTGAGTAAAAAAACAGTGACTGTAAAGATAGGAAAGACAGTTAAGCTTAAACTAAAAAACAACAAAAAGAAGGTAAAATGGACGGTTATTTCCGGCAAGAAAAATGTGACACTGAGTAAAAAGAAGAAAACCGGTGTTACCATCAAAGGTAAAAAGCCGGGAACGGCCAAAGTACAGGCAAAAGTAGGCAAGAAAAAGTATGTCTGCAAGGTGAAGGTAAAGAAAGCACCGTCCGGCAAAAAAGCTACTAATAACAGTGACAAAAAGACCACGCAGGGAAATGCAGGATCCACGGCAGCACCAACCGTGTCTCCAAGTGTGTTTCCAAGTACCACACCACAGCCAACGAAAGTGCCGGACCAAACCATGCTTCCACCGGATGTGACACCGGAACCAACGGTAAAACCGGAAAAGTCTTATCAGGGGCTTTATGCGGAAGATCAGGAATTCATTGTCAGTTCTGTCTCTTTTGAGAAGGAAATTGAGAATTATTATTTAAGTGATAATGAGATTTATGTATTTCAGGATGAGGCAGAGTCGCTGAAGGAGGTAGTGCCGGATGTGACAAAGTGTGATTTTACCGTTTACTGTTATGGAAAAAAAGCAGAGGTAAAATCTATTTCGGATATTCAGTGGAATGCCAAAGATGCAAAAGGAAAGGGAAGCTATACCTTCCGGGTAACAGCTGCGCTGGATGGAAAAGAATACACAGATACGGTCACAATGATAATGGGACGCCGGACTGTGGATTCGCCGACCAGGGCATCTGCCAATGAAGTCACGCTGCTGAAACTCACAGCCGACGGCAAAGAATATGAGTTGGAAAGGATGTTGCGAGATCGAGACAGTGATGACGGATATCCTATTTATTACTATTTTAAAGATAAAGATGTGGACTTAAACGAGATCAGTGAGGCAAAGGAGAAAACAGTAACAGTTCTCTATGAAGATGAAAAAATCACACTGGATATATTGAATGTTGGGATAAGCATCTCAGGAGAAATGTACAAGATCCAGGCGGCAGCCTATGAAAGAGGAAAACAGCTGATTGTTCTGGATTGGGTGGATATCTACAAGAAGGTGGATGACCATTTTACCATAGATGCCTTTACATCTACGAAAGGGACAGTAAAATACAGTGAATCCATAGGAGATGGCTATGTAGGTTTTGTTTATGAGGATACCATAGGAAATGGCAAATCCCTGAAGGATGTTTTTACCGATGTGTCAAAAGAGTTGAAAATATACCGTACGATCTTTAACAATGCTTACTGTGATCAAAACGCGATCCGCAATGTAGTCTGGCACGAAGAACCTTTTTACGACAGTAAGGAGGATCATGGTTATTATACATTTGACATCGTAATGACAGTGGACGGGGAGGAAATCACCCAGTCATATTGGCTTGTTGAGAAGCAGAAGGAATATTTGGTTTCCGGAAAATTAAAGACGGAAGATGGACTGCCGATCGCCAACGCAGAAGCTTACCTGGAGAGAAAAGATGTAGAAGATGGTTACCCTATGAACCGGTATATTGAGACGGACAGTGAGGGAAATTTTACCACAAAAGTACCGAAAGGTTCGTATCAGTTTAATTACGGAAAGACTTTCACGGTGGAGAAGGACATTACGCAGTATGAAGAGACTCTTCCTGTCTATAAAATTTCCGGCAGCATAAAGAGAACCGATGCGCAGTCCATGGATCTTCCGGCTGTGTGGTTTATGGCGTCAGAACCGGAAAGCGGTGTTCTTTACATGAGCGATGTAGACGATGAAAATAAGTATTATGTGTATCTGAAAAAAGGAAGTTACAAAATTGATGTAGATTATAACACGATACAGGGGATGCAGGTGACGGCCAGCAAAGTCTATGATATTACGCTGAATATGGGAAAAGTTGCCGGAAAAGCTTCCAAGTCATATTGTTTTAAAAATACGGATACGGGCGATACAAAGTATTCTATTTCGGATTATGGAAAGTATGTAGTTTTCCTGACCCCGGGAACTTATGAGGTGATCGATGAAGACACGGTCATTGATACGATCGAAGTAACATTGGGGGACATGAAGAAAGATTATGTGATGCATTCCTGCAAGGGAAAAATACTGGATCTGTCCGGTGTTGAAATCCCGAAAGAAGTGTATCGTCCAAGTGGTTATGAAATCGCAGTTTTACGCAATGGAAGCAGATGTAGAACCTTGAACATTGAGAAAGGTGACGGAGAGGGTTCAGGAAACTACGAACTGACTGCTGTAGATGGAGAATATGAGTTCTTCTACGGGAATACCAGTGTGGGTAAAGTCACAATCGATGGTTCAGATGTGACACAGGATTTGACCATGCCTTTGAAATATACAAAGATCAAACTGCTGGATGCAGAAAATAACATCATCCCACTGGAGGAAGACGATTACTTGACATTAACACCGCAATTTGCAGGTGGAGAGAGCAGTCAGGTATATATGGGAGGGACCGGTTACTCCGGACATGTAGCGTTGGTTCCCGGATCCTATCAGATTACCAGATATGACAGGGTAATGGGGATACAACAACAAACCATTACGGTTACGGAAGAGGATGATGTGGTATCGGTCGAAACAGGAACTTACAAAGTCAGTGGAAACTGCCTGATCAATGGAGGAGATTCGTCAGAAAATGTATATATAGAACTGTGTGAAGCCAGCAATTACACCAATATGATAACCTGTGCCGTACGGGATGGGAAATATGCGGTGTATGTACCGACTGGTAAATATAGTTGTTCCGTACGGAATTTGGAAGGAAGGCTGGCTGATGAAAATATAACAGTAACCGATATGGCACTGGAAAAGAACTATGATTTAACCGTCGGCAGTCTGTCCGGAAAGGTTACATGGGAAAATGGCAGTTCCTTTGATGCAAATACCCCTTGGGGCATTTGCCTGCAAAACGATGATACATCGTATGAGGGAAATATAAAGCAGGACGGTTCCTATAAAGTACCGAATATTACTGCGTATGGAACTTATGATGTGACCGTGATTCCGCTGAATGGCAGTGATGACAGGACAAAAGTTGGTACTGTTACAATCAACAGTGAAACAACGGAACAGGATTTTGTGATTTCCGGGTATTTGCTTCAGATAACGCTTCAGGACAGCACCGGAGAGGGTAAATCTTTTGTAAATGTTACGATTTCAGGCCCTGAAACTTCACCGGTCAATTATGAATGTTTTACTAACTTCAGAGGAGAGATCAGTTTGATTGTAAGTACGCCGGGAACCTATGAGATTTCGGTGAATAATATAAGCTGTGGAAATGTGACGGTGACAGATAAAAATGTGGCAAAGGTAATACAAATGTAGGATGTGCTGCAAATTTACATGCGAATAGATTGAATTAATCATGATAAACATGTATAATAGCAGTAAAGAGAATTATGGGAAGTATTTTTAGACGGAAATGGAGTTTATCTGACACGCAATGGACATGGGCAGTGTGCCATCATTGATATGAAGGAATTAGATGAACTTGACAAGCAAAAGTCCTTGTACCAATTAATGACGAAATTAAATGAGGCAGAAACCTCCATTCGTGAGAAAAGAACCATATCTGCGGATGAACTGGAAGCGGAGTTGGGGGTATCTGATTGAAACAAATTGAAATTTGGTGGCTGATATCCGCATGAAAAAAAGACCCATCAGGGTCTTTTTTCAGAGAAGTGCATACAAGCGCCCCTCCGGGCCACTTGTCCCACGGCTATCGCCGTATATACGCGGGATGTGGTGCGTCTGTCTGCGAGCGAGCTCGTGTCAGCCGACCACATCCCGCTATGCACTTCTCTTAGCTATCGTGCGGATGACAGGACTTGAACCTGCACGGGGGTTGCCCACTAGAACCTAAATCTAGCGCGTCTGCCAATTCCGCCACATCCGCATAACAAGAATTATTATAGCAGATAAGCAGGCAGATTACAAGGCATAATCAGAAATCAGGCAAAGCCGGCGGGGACTGTCATCCATGCAATCTCTTCTTACATGTAATCATCCTGATCCGGCTCTGCATCGCCGGAAACATATTCTCTTGTGTTGACACGCTTTTTGTCCCGCTGGATTTCTACCAGTTCAGAAAGCTTTTCCTTGACTTCCGCCACATTTTTGATGTTACGGATCTCAAAATCCCCCATTGTTTTGTCAGAGGAATTAACATGGATAGATCCCATTCCGAAAATCCGCTGGATAAAGGATCTTGTGACCGTCAGATCCTGCACACGGTAGAGGCGCACCTCATCTTCCCGCTGATTCAGAAAACCGGTCTTAATATAGAAACGCTCTTCATCGTAACTGTATATGGTAAAAGTAAGTGGCAGTCCACACCATATGCGTTTTCGCTCGGTCCATACTATGCTCATTGTGATACCCTCCATTTTAATATGTTTTGTTACTGCATAATTTATTATAGTATAACGGAAAATAAGACAGATTGCAAAAATATTTCAAAAAATTAGCACTCGAGGGTTGACAGTGCTAACAACTGGTGTTATATTAAGGTTGTTATAAAGAGGATAGAACAACACAAGGCAGTATTGTGAGAATGGAGGTCAATTATGAATATTACAAAATTTACGCAGAAATCCGTAGAGATTATCAACAATCTCGAAAAAATTGCTTATGATTATGACCACCAGGAGATTACGCAGGAGCATTTGCTTTACAGCATGCTGACCACGGAAGACAGCCTGATTTCCAGACTGTTTGAAAAAATGGAGATTGACCCGGCTGTCTTTTTGGCGCAGGTTGAAGGATTGCTCAACAAGCGGCCAAAAGTCCAGGGTGGAAACAAGTACATTAGTGAGGATTTGAACAAAGTATTAGTATATGCAGAGAATGAGGCAAAGGCCATGGGGGATGAGTATGTTTCCGTAGAGCATTTGTTCCTGAGTCTGCTGAAAAAACCTTCCAGAGAAGTGAAGGCTTTGTTAAAGGAATTCAATATTGACAGAGAGCGTTTTTTGAAAGCACTTTCTATGGTTCGAGGCAACCAGAAAGTAACATCCGACAACCCGGAGGCAGTGTATGAGAGTCTGGAGAAGTACGGTTATGATCTGGTGCAGCGGGCAAGGGATCAGAAACTTGACCCGGTGATCGGACGAGACGATGAGATTCGTAATATGATCCGGATCTTGTCCCGTAAAACAAAAAACAATCCGGTTTTGATCGGCGAGCCGGGTGTTGGTAAAACAGCCGTTGTAGAAGGACTGGCACAGAGGATTGTCCGGGGAGATGTGCCGGAAGCACTGAAAAATAAACAAGTCTTTTCACTGGATATGGGATCATTAGTTGCTGGTGCCAAATATCGTGGTGAATTTGAAGAGAGACTGAAAGCTGTTTTGGAAGAGGTAAAAGACAGCGATGGCAGGATCATCTTGTTTATTGATGAGCTTCATACCATTGTAGGCGCAGGCAAGACGGATGGTGCTATGGATGCCGGCAACTTATTAAAGCCAATGCTGGCCCGTGGAGAACTACACTGCATTGGAGCCACTACGTTGGATGAGTACCGTATGTATATTGAAAAAGATGCTGCACTGGAGCGAAGATTCCAGCCGGTCCAGGTGGATGAACCAACGGTAGAGGATACTATCTCTATTCTGCGTGGACTAAAAGAGCGGTACGAGATTTTCCATGGAGTAAAAATTACAGACAGTGCCCTGGTATCGGCGGCAGTTTTGTCAAATCGTTATATATCCGACCGTTTTCTGCCGGACAAGGCCATTGACCTGGTAGATGAGGCCTGTGCTCTCATCAAGACAGAACTGGATTCTATGCCGACCGAACTGGACGAGGTGCAGCGCCGGATCATGCAGATGGAGATTGAGGAAGCTGCCTTGAAGAAGGAGACAGACCATCTGAGCCAGGATCGTCTGGCAGCACTGCAGAAAGAACTGGCAGAACTGAGAGAAGATTTTGCACAGCAGAAAGCAAAATGGGATAATGAAAAGGCTGTTGTGGATCAGGTAAATGAGATCAAAGCGCAGATCGAGGATGTGAACCGACAGATTGAGATGGCGGAAAACAGTTATGATCTGGAGAAAGCATCCGAACTGAAATTTGGACAGCTGCCACAGCTGCAGCAGAAGTTACAGACGGCAGAGGATAAAGTGGATAAACGAGAGCAGTCCATGGTACATGAGTGTGTATCCGAGGAAGAGATTGCTCAGATTATATCCAGATGGACTGGAATCCCTGTGGCAAAATTAACAGAATCCGAGAGGAATAAAACGCTTCACTTGGATGAAGAACTGCATAAGAGGGTTATGGGACAGGATGACGGCGTTACCAAGGTAACTGAAGCTATCATTCGTTCCAAGGCTGGTATCAAAGATCCGACCAAGCCGATTGGTTCCTTCCTGTTCTTAGGCCCGACAGGTGTAGGTAAGACCGAACTTGCCAAGAGTCTGGCGGCGTGCCTGTTTGATGATGAGAACAATATGGTCCGGATCGATATGAGTGAGTACATGGAGAAATATTCTGTGTCCCGTCTGATCGGAGCGCCTCCTGGATATGTAGGATATGAGGAGGGCGGACAGCTGACAGAAGCGGTGCGGAGAAAACCATATTCCGTTGTGCTATTTGATGAAATTGAAAAGGCACATCCGGATGTGTTCAATGTGCTTTTGCAGGTGTTGGATGATGGCCGTATCACCGACTCACAGGGCAGAACCGTAGATTTTAAAAATACAATCCTGATCATGACTTCCAACCTGGGAGCAGATTATCTGCTGGATGGGATTGATGCAGAGGGTAATATTTCCAAAGAGAGTGAAGACTTGGTAATGAGCCAGCTTCGTGGAAGTTTCCGTCCGGAGTTTTTGAATCGTCTGGATGAGATTATTATGTTTAAGCCGCTGACCAAAAAAGACATTGGTGGTATTGTAGACCTTTTGATCGCAGATATCAACAAACGGATTGAAGATAAGGAGTTGCATCTTACCATTTCGGAAGCAGCCAAAGACTTTATCGCAGAAGAAGCCTATGAGCCGGCTTATGGAGCCAGACCTTTGAAGCGTTATCTGCAGAAAAATGTAGAGACGCTTCTGGCGAAAAAAATCCTGGCAGATGAGGTAAGAACCGGTGACAGACTGGTACTGGATGTGGAAAATGGTTCCTTGATCATCCGGAAGTAAAAGTGCAGAATTGATGAATGAATATGTGCGTCCTTTCCTTGTGGAAGGGCGCATTTTGTGTTATATTTGCATTAGACAGGGGATGGGTGAAAACATGTTTCAGAAAGGATGATGGTATGAGGCATAGAAAAAAACTAGCATTATTTTTGGCTTTGTGTGTAGGAGCCGGTTCCCTTGTGATAACAACCAGAGAGGGAAAGCCGGTCCGGGCGGCAGAGGCAGCAGTGGAAGAGCCGGTGGGAGGGTTGCGCACCTGGCAGGGCACACAGGTTTCCTGGAGTGAGGCACAGAAATTCCAAACAAACCAGTCCGGGTTGTCGGTTTCTTCCGCAGCATCTCAGGATCTGCCGGATTATGTGAAAAAGAGCGGCAATGACTATGGTTATAGGAAGTTGTCTGCAAAGGAAAAGAAAGCTTATGACAGTCTGTATGCATCAGCACTGGAGGTCGTGGCAGGCAAACAAGATATTGCAGCCGGCAGCAATGGAGTCTATTATGGACTGACTTGTACCTTTGGCAGTGGTACGGTGGCAAGTAAGCAGAAACTGTGGGAGATATTAACTTCCTTTGTGGCAGATCATCCCGAATTTTACTGGATTGGCAGTACATTTGCCTATTCCATATCCGGCAGCGGTGAAGTGAAAAAGATTATGCTGCAGATGGATGAGGATTATGTGAAGGCATCAGATCGTGCAAAATATGATGCACAGATCGACAAGAATCTGGCACGGGTTACCGCCTTGACAAATACCACAACCGATGTATATGAAAAGGTACGCATTGTGCACGACTGGATTGTTTCACGGATTGATTATGCTTATGTTTCCGGTACTTCTACCCCGGAGGACTCAGCTTGGGCGCACAATATTATAGGTGTGATGTCAGACTCTTACAAGGCCGGTGTTTGTGAAAGTTATGCGGATACCTTTGCTTTTATATTGAGTACACTGGGGATCCCGAACTTGTATGTACAGGGAGATGGTATTACCGGCAGTGGAGGCGGAGGTCATGCATGGAACATGGTTTCTTTTGATGGGGGAGAGACTTATTGTGATATGGATCTTACATGGGATGACTTAAATGACGGCTGTGAAAAAGACTCCAAAGTATGCCACTATAACTGGTTTGCGATGCCAGACAGCCGTTTTACCAAGGCTCATGAAGCGGATACCAGTAGTAGCACAGGCAGCGACTGGCTCTACGACCTGCCGGATGCCGTGGATACCATGGAATATACATACTATCAGAAGCACAGTGCCATGGCCAATGGGGATAATGTGTATGATACGGTTAGTGCTAAAGCTTTCCTGAAGAAGGCGGCCAATGCAGCCAAGGCACCTAACGATCAGATGCCGTTGATCATCAGTGATTCCACGGTATTTAGCTTGTTGCAGCAGGTGGATTCTAACTTTAGTTCCTATTATAAATTTTCTACTATGACAGATGGAAAAGTGCCATATGAAGGATATATAAGATATGTTATAGTGAATCGACTGGCTCACGCAGATGCTACAGCTACCCCGACGGCCACACCAACGGCTACAGCTACCCCAACGGCCACACCGACAGCCACAGCGACAGCATCGCAGACGGTTATCCCGACACCAACAGCTACGGTGAAGCCGACTCCGGGTACGACAATCAGCGAGAAACCGTCACCGACGAACCAGACGCCGGCCGGAGAGACCCGGCAGGGAACGACTGCGGCAGCAGAAGATCAGACTACCCAGGCACCACAGCAGACGGTGGAAAGTACCCTGACAGTAAAAGGACAGAAGTATTCTCTCAAGGATGCAGCCAAAAAGACAGTGGTTTTCACCGGGATGACCAACAAAAAAAAGACATCACTCAGCATCCCATCTGCCGTCCGTTACAAGGGTGTGACTTACCGGGTAACGGAGATTGGGGCAAAAGCCTGTGCCGGCAATAAAAAACTGAAAAAAGTAACTATAGGATCAAGAATTGTCAGGATCCGCACCAACGCTTTCTCGGGATGTGTGAACCTGAAAAAAATTGTGATCAAGAGTAAAAAGATAACGAAGATGGACTCAGGAGCCTTTAAGAAAACAAGTAAAAAGGCGGTGATCTCGCTGCCAAAAACAAAGTATAAAAAATACAAAACCATGATGAAAAAGGCAGGAGCCAGAGGTCGTTATAAGAAGGCGTAAAAAGATACAGCCTGTTGGGATGGTACAATAACCGTCTCAACAGGCTGTTTTAATTTTTTAGTTATATTGGTATATTATTCGCTTACAGTTTCGTTTGTTTCAGAAGTCTGTGCATCAGTGGTATCATCTGCACTGTCGTTGAGGTCATCTGAAGACTCGATCAGTGCAAACATTTTCTGGGAGATCGTCTCAATAGCGTTGAGAGATTCGTTTAGTCTATGTAACGCATCCATGTTGGTGGCACTGATGGAAAGGGTACTTCCGGTAGAAGCAGCAACCTGCTGGCTGACAGCGGAAAGATCTGTGATACTGTCTGAAATAGCGGCATTGGCTTTCAGGACATCATCTACAGAAGTTTTTACGGTTGCTACATTTTCAAACAAATGATCGGAGTTTGTCTGAATGTTTGTAAGTTTCACTTCTGTCTTAGCAATCATATCGTTCTGCTCTTCTGCATAGGCAGCGGACTTGGACATTTTGCCGGATGCATCTTCCGCAACAGCGGTAAGTTGGGCGATGATAGCTGAAATCTGCTCGGTAGCCTGCTGCGTTTCTTCAGACAGGTTACGGATCTCATCTGCCACAACGGCAAATCCTTTACCAGCCTCGCCGGCTCTGGCAGCCTCGATAGAAGCGTTCAGCGCCAGGAGATTCGTCTGGTTGGAAATACCAAGGATCGTATCTGTGATCTCCTCTACCTTGTGGATACTGTTGTTCAGATCTCTGGTAGCAACTTCTGTGTCATGGCTGATCAGTGCCACATCTTTGGATTTCGCTTTCAACTGTTCGATCAGTGCCACGCCTTCTTCAACGGCTTGCTTGGTAGTAGCGGAAATATCGCTCATAGTAGCGGTAACACCGTCCACTTTTTTAATATGATTCTGGATCTCCAGTGTCTGGTCCGTCTGATAAGAAATAGATTCCGCGGTCTGTTTGGAACTAGTATCAATTTCGCTGATAGCGGAGTGGCTCTTATCCATGCCACTGTTCAGGTCTTCATAACAGCGCATTGCATGTTCAAACTGCTCTGTCAGATCTTTGGCATGCTGCATGATCTCGCTGGCAACCATATGCTGCTCGGAGGCACGACGCTCAATCTCAATGAGGATCTCGCTGTTGTGACGTTCTTGTAGACGGATGATGGCATAGGCTGTAAAAGCGGAAACAACTACGATCAGTTCCTGTACAATGGCAATGTCCAGTGTTAAATTTGGAGAGCCTGTCAGGAGATGATAGGTGAAAAATGCTCCGATGGTAACAGATGCCAGAATACCGGAAAGTGCCAGAAGTTTGCGGTCACAGTAGATCATGATCATTATAGCGATCAGATACACATAGGTGTACATGTACATATTGCTGGCGGTAAACAGTGTCACGGCATACGAAAGATAAGTGGTTATGTTCAGTATGTGCCGGCATGCCTTGCCGCTCTTAATGATCTTTGGTGCTACAAAATTAATAATGATAGTCAATAAGATGATGACGCTTCGTACAACGATCACCGGGTGGATCACTCTGATGAAAGTCATAGCAGAAACCACCAAGAGACTGATACAGATCACAGTGCTGACAAAACGCGCTGTGGAATTCTGTTCTTGAATCTGTTTTTCCTTTAGTTCCATGTTATATATCCTCCATTCTTAACTAAATGTACGGTTATATTTTAACATTTAATATAAAATTCGTAAATACAAATTTTGACATAAAAGTGATTTGATTACTATTTATGATGAGAAAAACAAGCAGACAGGAGAGATAGGATGAAAAAGAAGATGATTTTTGTTTTGGCAGCCGTGGTATGCGTGCTGGCTATTGTGTTCGTGTGTCAACTGTGGCTGCAGCACAGGATGCAGAATGATACGGGGAAAAAGCCCAAAGCCACAAAAGAACCGGGCGTGGTCCAGGCAGATTTTCAGGTGGAGCAGGTCCGTCACACGAAAACGGATATTTACACCGAAGACTACCAGAAAGAGGTGGATGAACAGTTAAGTGCCTGGAAGGGGAAAAATACATATGGTACGGACAATCCACTGATGGTGTGGAATCCATATGGAACTAACACCGGATCCTTTTATTATTATGCCCAGACAGACAAAGCCTGCTATGCGGTATGCCAGATTACACCGGACAAAGGAAGTGTGGTAAAACACCGACTTGTAAATGATGGCAGCGGCAAGGTGACAAAAGAACATGAGTACCTGCTGACAGGACTGGCCACAGGCAGGACCAATGAGATACAGATGTCATTTTATGATGAAAAGGACAAACTTCTTGTCAGCAAAAGTTACACCGTGAAGCTAAACTCCGATAAAGAAGTGCCAAAGATCCTGAAAGTAGAAAAAGGAGAGAGCAAACAGGCTCTTACAGACGGTTTATTTGCGGTGATGGGGCATGATAAATCCAAAGCCGTCAATATTTATTATTATGATAATGACGGTGTGAGCCGTGGCAAAACGCCATTAAATGATTACCGGACAGACCGGATTCTTACAATCGACGGCAAATTGGTTTTTTCCTACAGCCTGACAGACCTGGCAGTGGTGAACCGGCTGGGACGGGTAGAGCGGACTATAAATCTGGGAAAATATGAACTTCATCATGATTTTATGTATGACAAGGACAAAAATACACTGCTGTGTCTTGTGAATGACACCGATAAGGATACCATTGAAGATGTGCTGATCAGTGTTGATTACGCCACGGGTAAAGTACGGGAGCTGGTGGATTTTGAAGTCCTGATGAAAGAATCAAGACAGAAACATGTCCAGAGGAAAGGTGGAAAAAATACTTATGGTGGCACGGAGTTAGACTGGCTGCACCTGAATTCCCTGGATCTCATCAATGAGAACGACGGTATTTTCAGCAGCAGGGAGGAAAGTGTGCTTATTAAAGTGAAGGACATTTATACCAATCCGAAGATTGACTACCTGATTCACAGCGGGTCCCTTTACAAAGGCACCGGACTGGAAAAATATCTGCTGAAACAAAAAGGAGATTTTGTGGGACATGCCGGCCAGCATACCATTACGGTAGAAAAGGATCCGTCGCTGCCGGAAGGACAATACTATCTGTATATGTATAACAATAATTTTGGAAGTGCCAAAACTCTGCCGGATTTTGACTGGAGTCTGTATCCGGGAGTGGGAACTTACCGAAAAGGAACAGCTTCTTATTTTTGCAAGTACCTGGTGGATGAAAAGAAGAAAACCTATGAGATGGTACAGCAGTTTGCCGTTCCGTACTCCAGTGTGGTCAGCGGTGTGAACTACATAGGAAACAATATTACATTCAGCAGCGGTATGGATCATACTTACGGAGAATATGACAAAGACGGAAAGATGATCTGCACCTATACTTACAAAGCCAGCCGGTACGCATACCGGGTGATCAAATATGATTTTACAGGAGTGTATTATGAAAAAGAGCAGTAAAATTGCGTGGATTTTCCTTGCGTTTGCAGCACTGGCGGTGTTTGGGGGACACAATACATCTTCCGCCAAGGTTTACACTATCAAACACAGCACAAAGAATGTCTACACAAAAAAATACCAGCAGGAAGTGACAAAGAAATTAAGCAGGATGAAGAAAAGTTCCTACACGATAGAAAAGCCTCTTCTGGTAAAAAATCCTTACGGAACCCTCAGCACATCCATTTATTTTTACGCCCGGTCGGCAGAAGGATATTATGCAGAGTACACCATTGCCGCTAAAGGAGCCTCTACGGTGAAAGGAACTTGTGGAGGCGGCGGGAAAACTCTGAGAAACATTCATGAATACCTGATACCTGGGCTGGCTTCCGGCCGGACCAATCAGGTGGAACTGCGGTTTTACGATGGCCAGGGAACTCTGAAAAAGACAAAACGGTTTACAGTGAAGATGCCTAAGGACAAGGTAATCCCGGCTATTACCAAAGTGAAAAAGGGCAGCAGCCAGGCGGCTCTGTCCGATGGATTTTTTGCCATGTTTGGCCACGATAAATCCACAGCCACCAACATTTATTATTATGACAACAAGGGAAAGAGCCGTGGACGCACGGTGCTCAACGATTACCGGACAGACCGGATCCTGACAGTAGACGGAAAATGGGTTTTTTCCTATGACCTGGACAAGATCGCTGTGATGAACCGGCTGGGACACATTGTGAAAACTTACACCTTGAAGGGGTATCAGCTTCATCACGATTTTATGTATGACAGTTACCGGGGCAAACTTCTGTGTCTGGTAAATGACAAGAAGAAAAAGACCATAGAAGATGTGTTGATCTCTGTGGATATGAAATCCGGTAAAATAAAGAAACTGGCTGATTTTGCTTCCCTTATGTCAGCCTCCAGGAAAAAGCATGTGCAGCGCAAGGGCGGTAAAAATACCTATGGCGGCACGGAACTGGACTGGCTGCATCTGAATTCCCTGGATCTCATCAGTAAAAATGAACTGATCGTCAGCAGCCGGGAAGAAAGTTCCCTTATTAAAATAAGCAACTTGTATGGCAAGGCAAAGATCTCGTACATCATTCACAGCGGAACTTTGTACAAAGGAACCAAGTTGTCTAAGTATCTGCTGAAGCGGGTGGGAAAAAATTTTGTAGGCCATGCCGGTCAGCATACCATTACAGTGGAGAAAGATCCGTCGTTGCCGGCGGGACAGTATTATCTGTATATGTATAACAACAATTTTGGAAGTGCCAAGACTCTGCCAAAGTTCAACTGGAAGAAATACAAAGGAGTAGGCTCTTACCGGAAGGGAAAAGCATCTTACTATTACAAGTACCTGGTGGATGAAACGAAAAAAACATATCAGCTGGTGCAGTCCTTTAAGGTGCCGTATTCCAGTGTAGTCAGTGGCGTGCAGCATGTGGATGGAAACATTACATTCAGCAGCGGTATGGATCACACCTACGGAGAATATGACAGCCAGGGACGGCTGATCTGTATGTATCGGTATAAGGCAAAGCGGTATGCCTACCGTGTTATGAAATATAAGTGGAATATTTTCTAAAAAAGTTCCCCTCGCTCTTTGATGTGTACGAAGTGAGTTGTCACATTAAAAGGCAGGGGAACTTTTTTGATTTGTTATCTGACTGACAGCGGTCTGTTATTTACAGAACTGTTTGTCAAAGTCCGGATTGTAGGCGTAGAAATTTTTCTTATTAAGATCATCCTGCACCAGCCGGAGACTTTCGCCAAAGCGCTGGAAATGCACTAATTCCCGTTGGCGGAGAAAACGAATCGGATCACAAACTTCCGGATCCTTCACAAGGCGAAGGATGTTATCGTAGGTAGAGCGGGCCTTCTGCTCAGCCGCCATGTCTTCTGTCAGGTCGGTAATGGGATCACCTTTGGACTGGAACTCACAGGCGTTGAAAGGAACGCCTCCGGCAGACTGAGGCCAGATGCCCACAGTATGGTCCACATAGTAGTCGGCAAATCCCTGTTCCTTAATCTGTTCAGGGGTCAGATCTCTGGTAAGCTGGTGGACGATGGCACAGATCATTTCGGCGTGCCCCAGTTCTTCTGTACCTATGTCGGTCAGTACACCGCAGACTTTTCGGTTGGTGTTGGAGTATCGTTGGGACAGATACCGCTGGGAGGCTCCCAGTTCTCCATCCGGACCACCAAATAGCAGAAAGTGATAGAAAATATCAGGAGATATTCGTTGGTTCTTTATAATAAAAATGAAATTCGCCGGTTTCTTTGTCGTATTTCATGTAGCGCAGGATTTGTCGCAGGGCATCCCGCAAAAATAAAGGATCAGCGGAGGACGACAGTTTTTCCAGAAGCTGTTTGGCAGTGAGGGGGCCGGAAGCGGGTTTGGTGGATGATTTTGACTGCTGTAACAGCGTTTCGCGCTCTCTTTCAAGGATGTTTTTTTGCTTTTCGTATTCTGTCAGAGAATCAACACCGGCCAGATAGGCTTCCCTGGCCCGGTGTAGTCTGGCATCCAGCCGTTTTATCTCAGATTGGTATGGGGGAGAGGCGGTACGCCCGGTGGGAACATAGACGGTGGTTTCGGGAAGAAAAGAGGCCAGTTCCCATAAAGAATCCATTAAAGATTTTTCACAGCGGCTGGCGGAAATGTGGCCGCCCTTTTCGTGAAGGCCCTTGCTGTAACGCCAGCAGCAAAAATAGGGGTAACTGCGTCCGTTACTGGATGACCGTCCTTTTGTATAACTCATAGAAGCACCACAGTAAGGGCAGCGAAGCAGGCCGCCGCAGAGGTAGTGGGGGCAGGCAGAGGTACTGTGCCGCCAGTTGTCGTTTTTTGCCGGGAAGAGGGCACAGAGCATCTTCCACTCTGCAGCGGTGCAAAGTGGCGTGTGGCGGCCATCGGATAGGATAACAGAGGTCTGGGGGGAATCACTGGACATGCTGGCGGTGGACTCAGCTTGACAACCGGAAGAAACACCCGGCGTCCAGCGTACTTTCCCGGCATAAAAGGGATTTTGCAAAATATAACGGATACTGCGGCTGTCAAAGGCGTGTCCCCGTTTGGTACGGAGCCCCTGACTGTTTAGAAGCCTGGCAATGGAAGTGGGAGAACGGCCGGCCAGGGCATATTCTTTGATCTGTCGGTAAATGGCGGCCTCCGGTTCATAGACCTGGGGGATCGAAGTGCCGGGTGGTTTTTGATACCCCAGAGGTGGCGGACTCTGATACCCGCCGGACAACGCTTTTTCCATCATGCCGCGGCGTACCTCGCCAGACAGGCGAATGGAGTAATATTCATCCATCCACTCTATGATGCGCTCGATCAGAGAGGAAAAAGGCCCGTCTGGAAGGGGTTCACTGACAGAGATCACCTGAACATTATTTTTCCTTAAAAGGGACTTGTATACAATGCTTTCTTCCTGATTTCTGGCAAAACGGCTGAATTTCCATGTGAGGATGTAGTCAGGGTGGGCAGCTTCTTTGGCAAGAGAGATCATTTGCTGAAAATCACTGCGGTTGCTGGCTTTTTTCCCGGAGATACCGGTATCCTGGAACCATCGGAGGATCTGTATCTTGTGGGCGTCGGCCCAGCGCTGGATCTCCCGTTTTTGGGCGTCCGGCGACAATTCTTCCTGCATATGGGTGGATACCCGGATGTAGCCAAAGGCAGTAGAAAGAGATGGATTCATAAAAACACTTCCGGAAGGATTTGTTATACTTTATGAAAGAAAGCAGGTCCTTCATGTTGGATAATCCGAAGATCCTGCACATAGAATAAAAAGCAGGAGCGTTAAAAAAATGAAGTTTGTCAAAATGTCAAAGAGCAGAACAGCAAAGGGCAGAACAGCAAAGAGAGGTTGAACGGCCGTGAATTCAAAGAAAGAAATCATCCATAACCATCTGGAAACAGGAGAAAAAACAGTATTCTGGGAGGAATTGTCCGAAGAACAAAAGAAGAACCAGGCCAGACAGATTTTTGCTGCACTGGCCCATTCTCTGGGATACAGAGAAAAAGAACAAAGGATTGATTGACAGCAATTTTTCATATCGGTATAATAAAAAATATCAAATAGAGGAGAAGACAAATGAAAAGCAGAGAATCATTTAAAAGCCAGTGGGGATTTGTGCTGGCGTGTATCGGATCGGCCGTAGGAATGGGAAATATCTGGATGTTTCCAACCAGAGTGTCCCTGTATGGCGGCGGATCTTTTTTGATCCCGTATTTTATTTTTGTAGCATTGATCGGGTTTACCGGTGTCATTGGTGAAATGAGTTTTGGACGGGCTACTAAGTCAGGACCTGTCAGAGCCTTTGGACTGGCATGTAAAAAGAAAGGAAAAGGTGCTCTGGGAGAGTGGCTGGGAGCCATTCCGGTCCTTGGATCTCTTGCTATGGCCATTGGTTATACGGTGGTTATGGGATGGATCGTGAAGTATGCATGGGGTGCCGTCAGCGGTGCCACGCTGGCACCGGCAGATGTAGATGAGTTTGCCGGCAGTTTTGGTTCCATGGCTGCCGCCTTTGGAAATAACGGCTGGCAGATCGGAGCCATTGTTTTGTGTATGCTGATCTTGATGTTAGGCGTCAGCGGAGGGATCGAGCGGGCCAACAAAGTGATGATGCCCGGCTTTTTCCTTTTGTTTGTGGGACTGGCTGTTTATGTAGCATTTCAGCCGGGCTCGGTGGAAGGATACAAATATATTTTTCGTATTGACCCGGTGGCACTGGCCAGACCGGATACATGGATTTTTGCCCTGGGACAGGCATTTTTCTCCCTGTCAGTGGCAGGAAACGGTACTCTGATCTACGGATCCTACCTGTCGGACAGGGAAAATATTCCGGCGTCTGCCGCCAGAGTAGCTGTTTTTGATACATTGGCTGCTTTGCTGGCTGCCCTGGTGATCATACCGGCTATGGCCACCACGGGAGCTAAATTAGATCAGGGAGGCCCGGGACTTCTGTTCATTTTCCTGCCTGCACTGATGAAAGGAATGCCCGGAGGACGGATCATCTGTATCATCTTTTTTGTGGCCGTTGTGTTTGCAGGTATGTCGTCTTTGATCAACCTGTATGAGGCGCCGATCGCCACCGTACAGGAAAAGTTAAAATTAAAACGAGTGCCATCCTGCGGTGTCATCGCTGGCATCGGTCTGGTTGTGTCCCTTCTGATCCAGGGTATCGTATCAGACTGGATGGATGTGCTTTCTATCTACATCTGCCCGCTGGGTGCCGGACTGGCAGGCATTATGTTCTTCTATGTCTGTGGAAAAAAATATGTGGAAACCCAGGTAAATAAAGGGCGGGAGACGCCGCTTACCAAATGGTTCTATCCGGTCTGCCGGTATATATATGTTCCGGTGTGCTTTCTGGTGCTGATACTGGGGATTGCCCTGGGCGGCATTGGCTGATAAATGATGCAACAAAGATACAAAAATCATTATAATAAAACTCATCAAGCCAGGGAGGTATGATATGGCAGAGATATTGATCGTAGAAGACGAAGAACCCATCTCTAACCTGATCAAAATGAGTTTGAAAAAGGCAGGCTATCAATGCAGACAGGCATTTGATGGTTATGAGGCGGCGGATTGTATGGAAAAAGACCGGTTTGATCTGATCTTGCTGGACATTATGCTGCCGGGGATCGATGGCTATGAATTGTTGGAATACAGTAAATTAAATAAAACGCCGGTTATTTTTATCACCGCTATGGGAGATCTGAATGACCGGGTAAAAGGACTGCGGGCAGGAGCGGATGACTACATTACCAAGCCTTTTGAAATGATCGAGTTGCTGGCAAGGGTGGAGACGGTTTTGCGCCGCTATCATAAAACAGAAGACGAAATCCAGGTGCTGGATGCGATGATCAATATCCCATCCCGCACCGTTATGCAGAATGGGCAACAGGTTGAACTGACTATGAAAGAGTTCGATCTGTTGCTGTTTTTGGTGCGCAATAAAAACATTGCCCTGTACCGGGAAACTATTTATGAAAATGTGTGGGAAAATGATTATATGGGAGACAGCCGCACCGTAGACCTTCACATCCAGAGACTGCGCAAAAAGATGAACTGGGGAAAGTTCATCAAAGCGGTGTACAAAGTAGGATACCGACTGGAGGTGTAGCGTGAAATTATATACAAAAATATTTCTTAGTTTCTTTATTCTCATCGCTGCCGCCTTCTGTCTCTGTGGAACATGGATGATTTCGGCGTCCTTCGACGCGGCGAAGAAGCGGGAGATCCAGATGGGAATGAGCCGGAATGAACTATACCGCACCACCTTTCGCAGTGCGGCAGACTCCGTGCCGGCGGACTATTTTACTACTCACCATTCTCTGCGGGAGATTGTTGTGGCGTTAAAAGACGGCATGGATGATAAAAACGGCGCATTCTGTCTGTATGATGAAAATAAAAATATTGTTTACTCTACCATAGAAGAAAAGCAGGATGTGGCTTTACTTGAAAAAGTAGACAAGCAGCATAAGGCTTATAAGATTGAGGAAAAAGATGGTAAATACACATTAAGAGTAGTCAGTTACATGATGCTGTCTGCCAACTTTAAGGGATACTATGTAGAGACCCAGACCAACATTGGGTCTGCCTATACACAGCGGCAGGATATGGTGAGAATGTATCATTATATCGTATGTGTGGTGCTTCTTTGCTGTGTGATCGTGTCCCTGATCCTGTCTTATTTCCTCACTTACCGCATCCGGGGATTGTCGTTATCCGCCAGAGCGTTTGCAGACGGCGACATGGACCGGAGAGCCCTGGTAAGGGGAAAAGATGAAGTGGCGGTGCTGTCAGCTGATTTTAACCAGATGGCGGACAGCCTTCAGGAAAAAATGCTGGAACTGGAAGAACATGCCAAAAGCCAGGAGGCCTTTACGGCGGCATTCGCCCATGAACTGAAGACCCCCCTCACTTCTATTATCGGCTATGCGGAACTGATCCGGTCCATGGCCCTGTCCAAGGAAGAGGAAATGACAGCAGCGGATTACATCTATTCCCAGGGAAAAAGACTGGAATCCCTTTCTTACAAACTGCTGGATCTGTTTGTGCTGCAGCAGGGACAAAAGCCGGAAAGCCCGGTAAAGATGGAAAAAGTGGGAGAAGAAACGAAAGAGATCATGGCACCGGTCCTGGCAAAAAAACAGCAGAGACTGACGCTTTGGATGGAACCGTTTACATTGACAGGAGAAAAAGATCTGCTGATTTCCCTGCTTTGTAACCTGATCGATAATGCCAGAAAGGCCTCCGGAGAGGGAAAGGAAATAATCGTCCGGGGCACAAAAGAAGAGGATGGTTATCAGCTGACAGTAGACGATGAAGGAAAAGGAATCCCGACAGAGGAAATTCACAAGATTTTTGCCCCATTTTATATGGTGGACAAGTCCCGCTCCCGCAAAGAGGGAGGCGCCGGACTGGGAATGTCGTTGTGCGCTGAAATTTTACGCCTGCACGGAGCACAGTGGAAGATAGAGAGCAAAGAAGGACAGGGAACCTGCATATATCTGCATTTTCCGGGAAAGGAGGAGCCATGAAAAAGATACTGAAAGCATTGGCCTTTCTCAGCCTGGTTGTCCTGGCTGCCATCGCGGCTGTGAAACTGCCGGACTGGATTGCAGCTGGGGGCAAAGATGCCGGAGTGGTAGTAGTGGATGACACAACGGATCAAAACGGATCAAGATCTGTCAGAACATATGAGGATACATTGAAGATTTTGGCGTCCGGCGCAGAAAGCACAAAACTATTTGAGACCAAAAGCCTGGATCAGCTGTTAAAGTATGATGAATCCTTTATGAAAAAACTGGAAAAACAGTTGAGCCAGTTTGCCAAGATCAAAGGACTGGATTTTTCTATCTCCGAAAAACAGTTGAAAAAGAATTTTTCCAAGGCTGGTTATTACAACATACGAGACAATGAAAACGGAACCAACGGCCTGTCTCTGTGGAGTCTTGCGTTTAAGAACAAGAAAAAGGGAACCCGGTACCTCATTGGCTTTGACCTGGAGCAGGAGAAGATCTTTTATTATGAGGAGAAAAAGACTACCAAATTATATTCTTATAAAGATGACGGAAAACTGTTGGTTTACCGGATTGGTGCGGCACTTGCCAAGTATTACGGTGTCCAGAAGATCGGGAATGAGCTGAACTATTACGATGGTGTGTTAAGTGGCTATCAGACCGTTGAGTACGGAACCGTAAACATTCCTTTGAACCTTTATTTTTATGAAAGAAAGGACGGCGTTACCTATAATGCTTTTTCTTTTAATTTTGGCGGAATCTTCTTTGATGACAGTATAAAGAATGAAGGTAAAACGGCGATGTTCGATTCATCCACCGCTATGATAAAATGATACAACTTAGATACTTTTTGCATGAAATTTAGATGCATCTGCTGTCTATAATAACCTCATAAACCCAAAGGAGGTATTGACAACAGATGAAAGAAAAGAAAAAACATACCAGCGTTGCCCTGGTTGTCATCGTTTTAGCCGTATTTATCAGTATGTGCGGTATTATGTTTGCAAAGGGAAAAAAGACGGCAGGCGCAGAGACGGCGTCTGCTGTGCCGACAGGGACGGCGGAAGAGAAAAGCGGCCGGCAGGAAACTACCAATAACGGCAAGAAAGTAAAAACAAAAAAGAAATCAAAAAATCCTTTATATACATTAGTAAACAAAGAAAACCGGCTGCCGGACGATTACACCGTATCTCTGGTACAGTTAAAAAACGGCAAGCAGGTGGCGAAAGCTATGTATCAGGATCTGAAAGATATGTGGTTTGACTGCGAAGGGCAGAATCCCGGATATTCCATTACCGTAGTCAGTGGTTACCGCACCTATGCCAAGCAGGGGACTCTCCTGGATGAAGAGATCCGGAAAAACGAACGGCTGGGTATGACGGCTCATGAAGCTAAAAAGGATGCCCTCCGCACCGTAGCTCCGCCGGGATACAGCGAGCATGAGACAGGATTGTGTGTGGATATAACGGCTAAGAACAACCTGCAGTTAAACGCTTCCCAGGGGCTGACCAGAGAAAATATCTGGCTTCGTAAAAACTGCACCCGTTATGGTTTTGTACTGCGTTATCCAAAGGGAAAGGAGAAAATAACCGGCTATCAGTATGAATCCTGGCATTTCCGGTATGTAGGAAAGAAAGCGGCAGCCAAAATGAAGAAAAACAATTGGACGCTGGAAGAATATCTGGCAGCCTCTTAGGTTACATAAATGTAATATCAAAATAAGTTCTTTTATGTTAAAATGCATAGAAGAACTTATTTTTTTATATTCAGGGGGAGAAAACTATGAAAAAGATAATGATCGTAGAAGATGATAAAGATATTTGCCGGGAATTAAAAGAGATGCTGGATCATGCCGGTTATGAGGGCGTGGTCCTGTCGGATTTTCACAACGGATGCCGGCAGATCTTAAAGGCCAAGCCGGATCTGGTTCTGCTGGATATCAATATACCTTTTCAGAATGGGGAAATGCTTTTGAAAGAACTGCGGGAGTCTTCGGATGTGCCGGTGATCATGGTGACCAGCAGGGAGTCGGAGGCAGATGAGGTTTTGTCTATGAGTTACGGGGCGGATGATTATATTGTCAAACCTTACAATCCGACTATTTTACTTCTGCGGATCCACGCCATCTTCCGGCGGCTGAAAGGAGCCACGGGGCAGCTTAACTGCGGCGGCATGGAGATAATGCCACAGAAAGGGGTTATCAAGTATCACAACGGAGAGAAGGAGATGCTTCTCACCAAGAACGAAATGACTATTTTTGCATACCTTTTGTCTAGGCGGGAGACCATCGTTTCCAGGGATGAACTGATGACGGAACTGTGGAACAACGAAGAATACATCAATGATAATGCCCTCACCGTCAACATCAGCCGCCTGCGAGGCAAATTAAAGGAAATGGGATGTGACGGCATGATCGAGACGAGAAAGGGACAGGGGTATATTTTGCGGGAAGGAGACAAGGAATGAAGGCATCGTTATTTTTTAAGGACCGGGCCGGGTCTCTGGCCGGACTGTTTTTTGTTCTTGTGCTGGAGGCGTTGTTTATGCGGGTGCTTTTAGTCAGCGGCCCGGTGATCGGAGTAGTGACAGGGACGACCGCCTGCTTTTTTGTGGTGGATCTGTGGATCCAGTTTTTCAAAAGAAGAGGGTATTATAACAGGCTGATCAAAAATACCTGTCAGCTGGATCAGGCTTATCTGGTACATGAAACCATGGAAAAACCAGACTTTTATGAAGGGCAGATTCTGTATGAAGTTCTGGAAGAGACAGATCGGTCCATGACCGGCCGTGTCAAGGAGTACCGCCTGGCCATGGAAGGATTCAAGGAATATGTGGAACTATGGATCCATGAGATCAAGCTGCCGGTGGCCTCTCTGCGGCTGGCTATTCACAATCAGGGAGAGAAACAGGACCCGGCAAGGCAGAAAATGACCGGTGCCATTCACCGGATCCAGGGCTATCTGGATCAGATTCTTTATTATGTCCGCAGTGAAAATACGGAAAAGGATTACCGAATCCGGTATTGTTCCCTGTCGGATCTGATCCGGGCCGTGGCCATGGAGAACAAAGATGAACTCCTTGGCAGCCGGATACAGTTGGAAGTGTCGGTGGGAGATATACAGGTGCTTACAGATGAGAAGTGGTTGATCTTTATACTGAACCAGCTTATCAACAACAGCATCCAGTACTGCGACCGGGAAAAAGAAGAGCAGAAAATCTGCCTCAAGGCGCACGTAGAGGGACAGCGTGTGATCCTGCAGGTGTACGATAACGGCATCGGTATGCCCTCACAGGATGTGCCAAGGGCCTTTGAAAAGTCATTTACCGGGGAAAATGGGCGGAACTACCGCCGGTCTACGGGGATGGGGCTTTACATCGTGAAAAAAATGTGTGGCAGGCTGGGACACAAGATCTGGCTGGAGTCCACCCGGGGCGAATATACGAAAGTAACGCTGGAATTTTACCGGAGTGACTTTGACCTTACAAAAGTGTAAGGTCCGGTAAGGTTGAACGCAGGACACAGAGGGAAAGAAATGGTACAACATAAGCAGAAACAATCATTTCAGGAAAGAGAGGAAAGATTCCTATGGAAACCATATTAAAAATTGAGCAGATTGAAAAATATTATGGAAACCGTTCAAGTCTGACAAAAGCCTTAGATACCATTTCTTTCGAGGTAGAGAAGGGAGAGTTTATCGCCATCATGGGAGCCAGTGGTTCCGGCAAAACTACTTTGCTAAACTGCATCTCCACCTTGGATAAAGTTTCTTCCGGCAAGATCTACATGGAAGGAGAAGATATAACAAGGTTAAAAGGAAACCAGTTGAACTGGTTCCGGAGAGAAAAACTGGGATTTATTTTTCAGGAGTTTAACCTGCTGGATACGCTGACTGCCTTTGAAAATATCGCGCTGGCTCTGTCCATTCAGAATGTACCGGCGGCAGAGATCACAAAACGGGTTCATGCCATGGCAGAAAAACTGGATATTGAGTCTGTGTTGTCAAAATACCCGTACGAGATGTCGGGAGGACAAAAACAGCGGGTAGCCTGTGCCAGAGCCATGGTGACAGATCCGGGTCTGGTGCTGGCAGACGAGCCTACAGGAGCGCTGGATTCCCGGTCGGCCAGAATGCTTTTGGAGAATATAAAGACTTTGAACCGGGAACTGCAGGCGACGATCCTGATGGTAACCCACGATGCATTTACCGCCAGTTACGCCGGCCGGGTTATCTTTATCAAAGATGGTAAACTCTTTCATGAACTGCGAAAGGGCAATGACTCCCGTAGAGAATTTTTCGAGCAGATCATGGATGTGGTCACTTTGTTAGGAGGCGATCTGAACCATGCTTTTTAAAATGTCTGTGAAAAATATCCGGAGAAGTTTTAAAGATTACACCATTTACTTTTTTACCCTGATCCTTGGTGTGGCAGTGTTTTATGTGTTTAATGCCCTGGGGAGCCAGACGGTTATGCTGAAATTAAGCAATACCATGTATGAGATCCTGGAACTTATGAACCGGATCTTGTCAGGTGTCAGTGTGTTCGTATCCTGTATTCTGGGAGCATTGATCTTATATGCCAGCCGTTTTTTGATCAAACGCCGTAAAAAAGAGTTTGGAATTTACCTGACGCTGGGGATGAGCAAGTACAAAATATCCAGAATTTTATTTATGGAGACGCTGCTGATCGGGCTGTTGTCTCTGGCCGTGGGACTGGCAGTAGGGGTATTGGTGTCCCAGTGCATGAGCGTGGTAGTGGCCAATCTGTTTGATGCAGATATGACCCGGTTCCGGTTTGTTTTTTCAGGTGCGGCTTGCCTGAAGACTTGTGGTTATTTTGCCATTATGTATGTGCTGGTAATGATCTTTAATTCCTTCAATATCAGCCGCTGCCGTCTGGTAGAGCTGATCCAGGCAGATCGGAAAAATGAGCGGGTGAAAATGAAGAATCCGTGGGTCTGCACCGTTGTCTTTCTGGTGGCAGCAGCACTGCTGGGAACAGCCTACTGGATGGTGACAGCCGGTGTGTTTGACATGAATGTAGCAGATCACATTTATGTGCCGGTAGTGATGGGTTGTATAGGAACATTTCTTGTGTTCTGGTCTCTGTCCGGACTGCTGCTCCGCATTTTTACAGGTATCCGCCGTGTCTACTACCGGGGAGTGAACAGTTTCGTGCTGAGGCAGTTTGCCAACAAGATCAATACAACGGTAGTTTCCATTACCGTGATCTGTTTGATGCTGTTTATGACCATCAGCGTTTTTTCCGGGGCGTTGTCCATGAAAAAATCTCTTAGTACCAACCTGGAAAACTGCGCTCCGGTGGATGTAAACCTTGTGAAACCGGCAGAGGGAAAGTCGATACAGAAAGTCATGGAAGAAGGCGGTTTTTCCCTGAAGAAAGAACTGGCTGATATGGCAGAATATACCATCTATCAGAATGATATGGAGGAAAAGGACTTTTACGGAGATTCCCTGCAGGAGGTGGAAAAAGCGTACCCTCATGTAGGATTTGGCAACAAGGTCCGGTTTATGACCATCGGAGATTATAACCGCATTGCCAGGCTGTATGGCAAAGATACTTATGAACTGAAGAAAGATCAGTATATGGTCATAGCGGATTATAAGCAGATGGTACTTGTGCGGAACATTCCTCTGGGACGGGGACAGAGTCTTGAGATCAATGGGAAAAAATATACACCGAAGTATAAAGAGTGCCGGGAAGGATTTGTAGAACTGGCTGCTCAGCAGCTGAATGGAGGAATCGTGCTGGTGCCGGATGGAGCTGTGACCAAAGACCAGAGCAGCGTGTGGGGGATAAGCGGCAACTACAAGGCGGCCGACCGGGAAGGAAAGCAGGAACAGGAAAAACGGCTGAACAAGGTGATCAAAAAGGAACAAAAGGATGCCAAAGATACGAAAGACTGGGTGTCAGTGAATACCAGACTGGATATAGCCCAGAGCAGTGTCGGACTGGGGGCACTGGTTACTTTTGTTGCCCTGTATCTGGGAATTATTTTCCTTATAAGCAGTGCGGCGATCCTGGCACTGAAGGAACTGTCGGAAAGTGCTGACAACCGGCAGCGGTATGACATGCTGCGCAAGATCGGTGTGGATGAAAAGGATATTCATAAAGCCTTGTTTAAGCAGATAGGGATTTATTTTGCCTTTCCTCTGCTGCTGGCAGTGATCCATTCCATCGTGGGAATCCGGTTTATCCATATTCTGCTGGAAACCATGGGTGTGAGTTTTATGCTGGCTTCTGTGGGAATGACAGCGGTGCTGCTGATCGTTGTCTATGGTGGTTATTTTATCCTTACCTATCTGTGCAGCCGGAGTATGATCAGACCTCGTGAAAATTAAGAAACAGAGACAAGAAAAAAGAAGTTTCATTCAATCTGGAGTTGAATGAAACTTCTTTTTGTTTTCCTGATCTAAATCTTGCTGGATCAGGAGTTGCGGTACTGGATCGGTGTCATATCAAAGAGCTTTTTAAAAGTACGGTTAAAATGCTCTACATTGGGATAACCTACCGATGCCGCAATATTTTCAACGGTCATATTGCCGTTCTTTAACAAAGTTCTGGCTTTTTTCATGCGGATCTTGGTCAACTGTTCCACAAAGGTTTTGCCGGATTTTTCTTTGATAAATTTGCTGACATAAGGTTCTGTCAGGTGAAATTCTTTCGCTACATCTTCCAGTGTGACGGTCTGGTAATTTGTCTGCATGAAGTTCATCATTTCCATGAGACGCTCATCTTTACCGGAGTCTTTGCCTGCCAGTTCCGGCAGTTTGTTGACGCAGACGCACAATGCATGGATGGAAGCGGTGATGATATCTTCATCAATGCCTACACCCCAGTAAGTCTGACCGTTGCAGGTAATGCTTACATACGCAATGGCTTTGGAAGAGGAGCCCTGTGTCAAAGCGTGCTCTTCGTAGGTGGACAGCTGGTAGCTGATTCCAAAATACTGTTTGATGGTGTTGCTGACAGCATCCAGACGGCCATTTCCGTTGGCGTCTACGATGGTCTTTTTATCGCCATACAAAATGGTGGCTTCTGCCATAATGCCATCTACCTGTTTGAAATGACATTCGCTGATCTGGAAGTGCGGTGTCGGGTTAATGTAGTGATCTTCAAAGATCTCATAAACCCACTGAGGTGACAACTCTTTGTGTTCGTCGTCGGATACTTGTTTCATGGTGTAACCAACCTCTTCACGCATGGTAGCAGGAAGAGAAATGCCGAAGTTCTGTTTCAAAATGTAGTTGACGCCGCCTTTACCGGACTGGCTGTTGATACGGATCACATCGGAATCATAAGTTCTTCCTACATCCTTTGGATCGATCGGCAGATATGGAACGCTCCACTCTTCCAGATTTTTGTCCTCACGCCACTGCATACCTTTGGCAATAGCATCCTGATGGGAACCGGAAAAAGCGGTGAACACCAGATCTCCGGCATATGGCTGGCGAGGTGTCACAACCATGCGGGTGTATGTTTCATAACGCTGACGGATCTCAGACATATTGGAGAAGTCCAGTTTTGGATCCACGCCGTGGGAGAACATGTTCATAGCCAGTGTGATGATGTCTACATTACCGGTTCTTTCGCCATTTCCAAATAAAGTACCCTCAATACGGTCTGCACCTGCCAGGATACCTAACTCAGCATCGCTGACACCGCTTCCGCGGTCATTGTGTGGGTGCAGGCTCAAGGTAACTGCGTTGCGGTATTTCAAGTGTTTGTGGATATACTCAACCTGTGTGGCAAATACATGTGGCATAGCATTTTCTACGGTGGTAGGGATGTTGATAATGGCTTTGTTGTCCTCTTTTGGCTGCCAGATGTCCAATACGGCATTACATACATCTACGGCATAGTCTACTTCGGTGCCAGGGAAACTTTCCGGGCTGTATTCGAAGGAGAAGTTGCCATCGGTCTCGTCTGCCAGTTTTTTCAATAACTTGGCACCGTCAATGGCAATCTGTTTTACTTCTTCTTTGCTCTTTTTGAAAACCTGCTCGCGCTGGGCAACAGAAGTGGAGTTGTACAGATGGATCACAGCGTGGGGAGCACCTTTTACGGCTTCAAAGGTTTTCTTGATAATGTGCTCTCTGGCCTGGGTCAATACCTGTACGGTCACATCCTGAGGAATCATATTTTTCTCGATCAGGGCGCGCATAAATTCATATTCGGTTTCGGAGGCAGCAGGGAAACCTACTTCGATCTCTTTGAAACCGATGTCTACTAACATCTGGAAAAAGTTTAATTTTTCCTCTAAGCTCATTGGCTCGATCAGAGCCTGGTTGCCGTCACGCAGATCAACGGAGCACCAGATCGGTGGCTCGGTGATGGAATCTTTTTTTACCCAGTCGTAGGTACATTCTGGTGGCATAAAGTAAGCTTTTTTGTATTTTTCATATCCTTTCATAGTTATGACCTCCTGTTTATCTATACTTCGATTCTGTGTTGCGGCGGCAAAGTTTTCCATAAAAAAACTCCGCCTCTGCAACCTTGCGGCTGTAGAGACGAAGATAAAATTCTTCGCGGTACCACTCTACTTCATGTAAAAACATGCTCTCATCTGCACTATCATGCAATACCCATATAACGGTGGGAACCGTCATCCTCTACTGTCAGTTCAAGAATGCAGCTTGGAGGCGAGTTCATCAGGGGTACTGTACAGCCTCGCACCGACCGGCTGCTCTCTGAAACAGATTCCGGGATTACTATTCCTCGTCATCGCTTGTGTTATTATAATACCACAGAAATAATATTTTGCAATGATTAAATTTAATCATTTCTATTGATATTATTTAATCTTCTCGCCGGAGTCATTGTATTGATCCTCGTCCCAGACGGCTTTGATGCCTTGCTCGTTAGTACGGATACGGACTACATTGTTTAATTCGTATACAAAAATCTTGCCGTCTCCATGCTGGCCGGTGTAGGCTGCGTTGCGGATGGCTGCCACGGTACGGTCAGCCCAGTCCAGAGAGGATACGACGATCTCGAATTTTATTTTTGGCGTAACCAGAATATCCATTTTGCGGCCGCGGACGGTGCGGGAATATCCCTGGTTGGTGCCACATCCCATGACCTGGGAGATGGTCATACCGTTTACATGAATGACTTTCAGCGCATCCTGTACATCTTCATATTTATCTTCTCGTACGATTGCTTCTACTTTATACATAGGAAATCCCCTTTCTGTTAGTCCAAACCATTGAAGGATGGGTAAGCGTTTTCACCGTGCTGTGATTTGTCCAGACCGATTCGTTCTTCCATTTCGGTAACGCGCAATGGAGTAAAGAGCCGGACGATACCGGCGCAGATCAGTGTACCGGCGATGGCGATGGCAATGGTGATCACAATGCTGAGAGCCTGTGCGCCCAGAAGATGCCAGTCGCCGTAAACAAGTCCGTTCCAGCGCAGGTTTGGGTTGATGGACTGGTGAGCGAACAGGCCGGTGGCAAGACCGCCCCAGATACCGCCAACACCGTGGCATCCAAACGCATCCAGTGCATCATCATAGCCGAATTTTGCTTTGACTACAGACATGGTAAAGTAGCAGATCGGGCTGACGCAGATACCGATGATAATGGAAGCCCACAAAGGAACGAATCCGGCTCCCGGTGTAATGGCTACCAGACCCAGAACGGCACCGGTGGAGGCTCCGATTACGGTTGGCTTGCCGGTGACGATAACATCCACTGCCATCCAGGAAAGCAGGGCGAATGCGGCGGAAGTGCCGGTTGTCATAAAGGCATGGGCTGCCAGACCATTGGCTGCCAGGGCACTGCCGGCATTGAATCCGAACCATCCAAACCACAAAATGGTGGCACCCAGAATGATAAACGGAATATTGTGGGTGGCGTAAGCCTGTTTTTTATATCCCCGGCGGCTGCCAAGAAGCAGTGAAAGAACAAGGCCGGAAACACCGGAACTGATATGTACCACATTTCCTCCGGCAAAGTCTACAGAGCCAAGTACTTCCCCAAGGAATCCACCTTTGCCCCATACCATGTGAGCCAATGGATAGTATACAACAAAAAGCCACAGCAGTATGAATATGAAGAGAGCCTTGAATCTCATACGGCCGGCAACGGATCCGGTAATCAGTGCCGGAGTGATGATAGCAAACATCATCTGAAAGCCTACGAATACCAGAGCCGGGATCGTCTCGGAATACTGGCTCAGGTCATTCATACCTATTCCCCGCAGAAATGCATTGGTAAAATCTCCGATAATGTGGCCGTGATCTCCGCTGAAACTAAGGGAATATCCAACCAGGATCCACAGGGCGGATGAAAGCCCCATGATAAATAAAGAAGACATCATGGTGTTCAGAACATTTTTGCGTCTTACCAATCCGCCATAAAAGAATGCAAGGCCCGGTGTCATAAAGAAGACCAGGGTACTGCAAAAAAGAATAAAAGTAGTATCGCCTGTATTCATTACTTTTCCTCCATTTCCATTTTAATTATTGATTGATGTCAAAGTATACTTTAATAATAAAAAAAGACGCTCGGAAATACCGAACGCCTTTGTTCGAGACCAATAATAACACAATAGGGTTAGAAATGCAACAAAAAGAAGTAAAAATTTGCGGCGGGGTGGGGAGGGGTTCTGGGGGATGTCTGCTGCACCGAAAAAAGTTTGCGACTCGTGGGAGCTTTCGCTATGACAAACGCGCAGAAGTGTCGACCTGCAAAAGACGCAGGGTCTGACACTTGCGTGTTTGTACCCACTCGCTGCAAGCCTTTTTTCGGTGCAGCAGTCGGCCTCCCCGGAAACTCCCCACCTCCGCCGCAAGTTTTTTAGGGGTGTGACAGGTGACCGCTTCAAATTTATTGCAAGCTTTTAATGGGGTTTGAAGGAAAGTGTTTTAGGGAGAGCAATATAGGGAGAAAAATTCTGTGTGGAGTGAGTACAAACGCGTGGGTATCTGGTATGTGTATTTGACATACCGATACCCTTACGCTGTTTGTTGTAGCGAAAGCGCTCACGGAACACAGAATTTTCCTCCCTTTTATTCCTCCCCTGAAACCACCATTTCCTGACTTGATAGAAAATTTCATTTAATTAAATTGCACTTAATCGGCAAAAATGGTATACTAATGCATAAAGTTATAGAAAATGTGTTGGAGGATGAACATGGCAAAGTATAATGAATCAGCAGAAAATTATTTGGAAACGATCTTGATACTTAGCAAAAAACTTCCGGTGGTACGCTCTGTGGATATTGCGACGGAACTGGGATTTAAAAAGTCAAGTGTCAGTGTTGCCATGAAAAACCTGAAAGAGAAAGAACATATAACAGTGACGGATGCCGGATTTATCTATCTTACGGATTCTGGCAGACGGATCGCAGAAATGATCTATGAGAGACATGAGATCCTTACCAGCTGTCTCAAGACCCTGGGAGTTGATGCCGCAGTGGCGGAAGAGGATGCCTGCAAGATTGAGCATGTTATCAGTGAAGAGAGTTTCCAGGCCATCAAAGATCATATCAGCAAAATGAAAGATAGGTAACTGTTTACATAGGATTTGCTTTTAGGGTGTTGGCGGTTTTGAAGATCGAATAAGAGAAAGAAGTTTTATTTGCAAGAGATGTAACGCAAGGCGTCATTAAATGCAATAAAATTTCTTTTTTTTATGAAAAATGGGGGCGATTTTCGACAATTTTGCGCATTAGCTATTGTTTACTTGACGGCTTTGCCGGGAATAAGGTAACATGAAATTGTAACGAAAATATTAGTGCTTGCTGTTTTATTTAAAAAGGTATGAAAAAATATTATGTTTTTGAAATTGAAAAAGATGGGTACAGGTTGATTTTAGACAGATTGCAGGAGATAAGTGATAGATTTTGCTTAGTGGAACCTGTGGCTGATACAGAGGAGTTTCCATGCGAACTTCCGGAACCTAAAAAGACGTTGGAAAAGTACATGATTGAAAGAATATTCGGATTTTTTTCAGTATGAAGATCAGATGGACATTGCTTTTTTTGAAAAGGAACATTGTATTTTATATACGATATCGCACGAAGGAATTGTGGCAGTAGATATGGATTACTGGGGGAATTTCTTTGATAAAATAAAATGCAGGCTAATAAAAATGAATAAGGAGGGACAATAAATGAAAAGAAAACTAGCTATTTTTATGTCTTTTGTCATGCTGTTCAGCACGGCGGTGATCCTGCCGGCAGACAAAGAGCATCCGGCAAAAGCAGAAGAGACTGTCACGGCGTCAGGATATTGGACGGATGTGGCAGAACCATTCCAAACCAAGGATGCAAGTGGTAATGTTTTGGGAGACTCAAGAGACAACCCGATCCTGATCGAATCTGCGGAACAGCTTGCCTATCTGGCAAAGGAGATCAATGAGGGAACGAAAGAAAATAATATTTCCAGAGGAAAGTATTATCGTCTGGAAAAGAATATTGATCTGTCCGGAAAATACTGGACAGCCATTGGAATCTATGGACAGGAATTTCAGGGATCCTTTAACGGAAACGGAAAGGTGATCCAGGGACTGACGGTAGATGAAACCAAGACGAAAAAGACAGCCGGATTTTTTGGTGATGTGTATGCCATAGAGAAGGGCTGCGGATTACTTGAGGATATAACAATTCTGGGTGCGGATATAAAAGGAACCTATTGTTATAAGCCGGAAGGTGGATCAGGAAATGACAAGATTGATTCCACCGGTTATGGTGCGATTCTGGCGGCCTCCGTTTTTGGAAACGATAAAGAGAATGCGATGGCAGAGGTTGTAAGCTGCCGGGTACAGGGAAAACTGGTATTTGAAGGAGACTGGGCTGATGGCGATGGAGAGACCGCGGTAGGAGGTATCGCTGGTTATACCAGTTATGCCTATATGAGTGAATGCAAAGCCCAGGTTAATATTTATGGAGATGGCCGTATGGGTGGATTTATCGCCGTAGCAGGAAATAAGTCCCAGTTTATTAGCTGCCGGGTAATGGGTGTAGTTGACGGTGGCTGGGGCGTTGGTGGATTTGTAGGAGAAGCCTGGGAAGAAAGCACTTTTAAGTATTGCTGTGCCAATGTGACAGTGTATGCGTATGACTGGAATTCAGGCGGCTTTGCAGGATATGCCAATGAAATGCCTCAGATGCTGGGGTGTGTGGCTTTGGGAAATGTAGCCAGTAACTGCGTGAATGGAGAAAAATACTGGAGTCCACAGAGTGGTGGATTTATAGGATATTGTAATGGAACGGTTGAAAACTGTTATGCACTGGGAAAGGTTTCCTGTATCAATGAACAATATCCGGCAGCTGGTTTTGCAGGTGTTAATGTGGATGGTGGAACCATTAAAAACAGTTACTATAACAGTGGTCAGCCTTCTTATTGCAGTGGTGTTAATGATAATCGGACAGGAGACAGCAGCACCTGTGAAGTGACTGAGAAAGATCTGACAGAGTTAAACAAGGAACTGCACGAAAATATTGGGCATGCTTACTCGACAAAATGGGAAAATATATCGCTGGCAGAGGGATGTGCAGAAGGATATACCGGAGACATAAAGTGTGCGTATGATTCGAAATTAGTGGCAGCAGGTCAAGTGTACCAGCTGAAAGCACATTCCTGGGACGAGGGCGTCATCACAACACAGCCTCAGCCGGGCAAGGAAGGTGTCAGAACATTTACCTGCCGGGGATGTCATAAGATAAGAACGGAAAAAATAAAAGCGCTGCCAACAACACCGCCGACAGCGACCCCGACTGTAACACCAACGGTGAAACCTACCGTGAAACCGACGGCAACCCCGACTGTAACACCAACGGTGAAACCTACCGTGAAGCCGACAGCGACCCCGACGATCACGCCAACGGTAAAACCGACGCCGCCTGCATCGACTACTCCGTCAGTGAAACCGACAGCGATCCCGACTGTAACACCAACGGTGAAACCTACCGTGAAACCGACGGCGACCCCAACGATCACACCAACGGTGAAACCTACCGTGAAGCCGACAGTCAAACCAACAGTAACACCAGCTCTGCAGAAGAGCACCAAAGTTACTGTCAGTCAAAAACTGACCCAGACAGTGAAATCCGCAAAGACAACCAATGGTCTTCGTTGGAATCCGGTTAAAAAGGCGGATGGCTATATCATTTATGCATCTCTGTGTAATGAAAAGGGAAAAGAGCGGAAGTTAAAAAAGGTTGCAGAGATCAAAAACGGCGACACAACATCCTACATTCACCGAGGATGCAAGAAAAATACATGGTATAAATATAAGATCGTAGCCTATCGTAAGAAAGGCAAGAAGAAGGTTAAGATCAACAAATCACTGGAACTTCATTCTCTGACAAAGGGCAGTCGTGTTTATGCCAACCCGTCTGCCGTTAAGGTTTACAGTGGAAGTAAACTGACCATGAAAATAGGTGAGATGAAGAAAATCCATGCAAGAGTGATCCTTCCGGAAGGTAAAAAGACCAAATGGCATACGAAGAAACTTCGTTATATTGTGGATAAACCTTCTATTTTAACTGTATCCTCAAAAGGTAAGATCAAGGTGAAGAAAAAAGGAAGTGCCGTAATCTATGTGGTTGCACAGAACGGAATCAGTGCAGAAATAGAGGTAAAAGCGGTGGCTAAAAAATAAACTAGAAAAAATAAAAAAAACAGTTGACAAATTCACACAACAAGGGTATTATAATAAGTGCGTTGTGCGAATAGCTCAGCTGGATAGAGCACTTGGCTACGGACCAAGGTGTCGGGGGTTCGAATCCTCTTTCGCACGCTGACAGGAGATATCAGATAGATCTGATGTCTCCTTTTTTATTACTGAAATATAATCGGAAGGATAAAGTGAAAGAAAAAAATATTGACTTATACATAATGTTAGTGTATACTAACCAAAGTAAATGAAAACTAATATCAATTCATGAACTGCAAAGGAAGGATGATGCAATGATGCCTTTAACGATGGCGAAGAAGGGTGAGCCAAACAAAATTATAAAAATTGGCGGTAAGGACGAGACGAGACGATTCCTTGAAAGCCTTGGCTTTGTTGTAGGCGGAGAGGTAACAGTTGTGTCGGATATTGGTGGAAATATGATCTTGAATGTTAAGGATTCCCGGGTCGCCCTGGGCAAAGACATGGCACGGCGGATCATGATTTGAGGAGAAACCAATACGACGAAGTCGTATTTTAAGATGGTTTCGACGACCTGCCAACCAGCGAAGGCGAGGGGGCGATACAGAATGGTCAATACATTTATTATTCGAGGAGGAAGAACGATGACTTTAAAAGAAGCATCCATTGGATCAACTGTGACAGTGAAGAAAATCACAGGAACAGGTCCGGTCAAACGAAGAATTATGGACATGGGTATTACAAAAGGCGTGGAAATTTACATCCGCAAAGTAGCACCTTTGGGAGACCCGGTGGAGGTTACAGTGCGAGGATATGAACTTTCCCTTCGCAAGGCCGATGCAGAAATGATCGAGGTGTAATAAAAAGAGGGAAAAATTTTTGCACAATAGTTAGTGTGAACTAATTATAGCAAGTCTAGTCGAATAGAATATAGACAAAACAAACTATAAAAGAAGTTACATAAACAAGAATGGAGGAAAAAATATGTCCACAAGAATTGCTCTTGCTGGTAACCCCAATAGTGGTAAAACAACACTGTTTAATGCCTTAACCGGTGCCAATCAGTTTGTCGGAAACTGGCCGGGTGTTACGGTTGAAAAGAAAGAAGGTAAACTGAAAAAAGTATATGGAGGTTCGGAAGAGGTTACTATCACAGACCTTCCTGGTATTTACTCTTTGTCACCATATACACTGGAAGAAGTGGTAGCTCGTAATTATCTGATCCAGGAGCGTCCGGATGTAATCCTGAACATCATCGACGGAACCAACCTGGAGCGTAACCTGTACCTTTCCACACAGTTGATGGAATTAGGCATTCCTGTTGTTATGGCTGTCAACATGATGGATGTTGTAAGAAAAAATGGCGACAAGATCCACATTGACTCTTTGAGTAAAAAACTCGGCTGTGAAGTAGTTGAGATTTCAGCACTGAAAGGTGAAGGTCTTGAAAAAGTATCTGCCAAAGCCATCGCAGCAGCGAAGAAAACTAAGAACACAATCGTTCACAAGTTTGATGAAAAAGTTGAACAGCACATCGAGAGTGTGGAAGAACGTCTGGGAAGTGATGTGGCAGAAGAGCAGAAGAGATTTTTCGCGATCAAACTTCTGGAGCGGGATGATAAGATCGCAGATCAGATGAAGAGCGTGCCGGATGTATCCGATGAGATCGCAGAGTTGGAAAAAGAATTTGATGATGATACCGAGAGCATTATTACTAATGAGCGTTATACATACATTACATCTATCATTGACTCTTGCTGCACAAAAGCATCCAAGAACAAATTGACGATTTCTGATAAAATTGATAAAGTAGTAACAAACCGTTTCGCAGCACTGCCTATTTTTGCTGTGATCATGTTCATTGTATACTATGTATCTGTAACAACCGTGGGAACCTGGGCAACAGACTGGGCAAATGATGGTGTGTTTGGAGATGGATGGCATCTCTTTGGTATCGGTGGCAGTGCGTATGAAGAAGCAGCGGATGACTACAGTCAGGCAACCAATGCACTGGATGCGTATGGCGTGCTGGTAACCGATGATGAAGATGCGGTGGATGCAGACGCAACGCAGAAAAACATTGATGCGTTCAAAGCACCATCCGAAGACAAAGTTTCTTATGAAGTAGAGGATGAGGAAACTCTGGCTAATGACAACATTGATGTATATTATGATAAAGTACCGGACGGTGCAGATGAAGAGACAACCAACGGAATGTCTTATCTGGACGCAGTTCAGTATGTAAAAGACAATGGCTTTGACGAGCCGGATCCGGCTTCTTACGGAGTATGGGTACCTGGCATCCCGGGATTGATCGAAAAAGGTCTGGATGCTGTCGGATGTGCAGACTGGCTTCACGGACTGATCATTGATGGTATTGTAGCCGGTGTTGGTGCCGTGCTTGGATTTGTGCCGCAGATGCTTGTATTGTTTATTTTCCTTGCTTTCCTGGAGGCATGTGGATATATGGCTCGTATCGCATTTATCATGGACCGTATTTTCCGTCGCTTTGGATTGTCGGGTAAATCCTTCATCCCAATGCTGATCGGATCCGGATGTGGTGTTCCTGGTATCATGGCATCCCGAACCATTGAGAGCGACCGCGACCGAAAGATCACGATCATGACTACAACCTTTATTCCTTGTGGAGCAAAACTTCCATTTATTGCCATGGTAGCAGGTGCTATCTTCGGCGGTGCATCCTGGGTAGCGCCATCTGCTTACTTCCTGGGTATTGGAGCAATTATTGTATCTGGTATTATTTTGAAAAAGACAAAATTGTTTGCTGGTGATCCGGCACCATTCGTTATGGAACTGCCTGCTTATCATCTTCCTACAGTAGGAACCGTTCTTCGCAGCATGTGGGAGCGTGGCTGGAGTTTCATCAAGAGAGCAGGAACCATCATCCTTTTGTCAACGATCATTATCTGGTTTACAACATACTTCGGCTGGGTAGAAGGAAGTTTCCAGATGCTTGCTGAAGATCAGATCGAGTACAGTATCCTGGCTCGTATCGGTAAGTGCATTGCATGGCTGTTTGCACCTCTCGGATGGGGTAACTGGCAGGCAACCGTGGCATCTGTCACAGGTCTGGTAGCAAAAGAGAACATCGTTGCAACCATGGGTATTCTGTATGGCGGCGGAGACACTTCTGTCTATGCAACCATGGCTTCCCAGTTTACAGCAGTAACAGGATATGCTTTCCTGACATTCAACCTTTTGTGTGCACCATGTTTCGCAGCAATGGGTGCGATCAAGAGAGAGATGAACAACACCAAATGGTTCTTTACAGCCATTGGATATCAGTGTGGATTTGCTTATATCATCGCATTGATCGTAAACGGAATCGGCGGTATGTTCACAGGAGCATTCAGTGTATGGTCTGTCGTAGCGATTCTTCTGGCTGTTTCGCTGATTTATCTGCTGGCTCGTCCGTATAAAAAGGCGAATACTTTGAAAATGTAAGATCCTGCTTGAAAATAGGAGGTGATAAGGGATGGGAACAGTTTTAGTATGTGCGGTCTTAGTATTGATCGTAGGTGCCATTGTGTACAAAATGGTAAAGGACAAAAAAAGCGGAAAGTCGCCACGCTGTAGTGGTGACTGCAGCAAATGTCACGGATGTCATTAACACTTGAAATATAATATGAATATAAAAAATGGAAAGTTTTTCTTAAGAGGAAACTTTCCATTTTTTGCTTTCTTTTTTCCATGAAATGAGGTAAAATGTAAGTGATATTTAAGACGCAAAAAAAGAGGTGTTTGGGGATGAAAAAACAGAAATTTAATTTTGAATATTTAGTGGATGTAGTAAATGGCTTTTCCCCTTGTATGAATGATTATTTGTATGTGTATGATCTGAAGAATGATACATATTTTATAACGGAATCTGCGTTAGAGCGATTCAGACTTCCGGGAAACTTATTTCACAATGTGGTAGAGAGCCATGCATTATTTACCTATCCGGATGATGTACCGATGTTACAGGACGATCTGGGCAAGCTGCTGCGGGGAGAACAGAAGATGCACGACTTGAGATACCGCTGGCTCAGCAAGGAAGGAGAGCCTATCTGGATCAACTGCAAGGGAAGGATCCTGGCAGACGAAGAGGGTGAAGCGGCGTTTCTGGTTGGCTGTATCAATGAGATTGGAAGACGACAGGAAGCGGACAATGTGTCAGGACTGTTGGGAGAAAATCTTCTTAAAGAGTATTGGCCGAATATGATCAGTGAGTATCCGGTAGCACTTCTGCGCATTGGTATTGACGGATTTAAAGAGATTAATGAAAGACTTGGCACTGAATATGGGGATATGGTATTGAAAGAAGTGGCCAAGAGCATAGAGCAGTGTCTGGAAGAAGGACAGAGTGTATTCCGTCTGTTCGCAGATGAATTTTTAGTAGTGGATGTAAAGCATGATTCGGTTGAAGAACTGGCGGATCTGTACGATCAGGTAAGAAAGAGTATTGATGTGCTGCTGACGCTGCATCATTATGAAGTTTTGTATACCATATCCGGTGGCATTACCCAGGGGGATGCGGTGGATGCGGATTACATGAAGACTATGAAGTATTCGGAATTTGCCCTGCAGGAGGCGAAGCGCCGTGGAAAGAATCAAGTGTATTTGTATGAAAAACAGGATTATGAAGACTGGCGCAAAAAGCGTAATCTTATGAATATGCTGAGACGGTGTGTGACAGATGGATTTAAGGGATTCCATTTATATTTCCAGCCGATTATTTCCAAGGATGAGGACCTTCTGTATTCAGAGGCACTGCTGCGGTTTCAGGATGAGGATGGCACATGGATCTCACCGGTAGAGGTGATCCCTTTGCTGGAGGAGAGCGGTCTGATCATTCCGGTAGGAAAGTGGGTCATGGAACAGGCTTTTACCTGTTGCAGAGAATTCCAGAAATACAGGAAAGACTATAAAGTGTCTATCAATGTATCATATATACAGATTTTGAAGAGCCCGATCTGTACGGATCTGCTGGAGGCGGTACATAAGGCCGGCATTACCCCGGACAGCGTAGTTATTGAACTGACAGAAAGCGGCTATCTGGAAAAAAGCAAGGCGGTTGTCAGTGCGTGGAACAAGTTAAAGGAATACGGGTTCCGCATTGCTGTGGATGATTTTGGTACAGGATATTCCAATTTGCAGAATATCGGAGAACTGGGACCGAATATAGTAAAGATTGATCGTACTTTTACCATGAAGGCACTGAGCAATGAGTATGAGAGCGAGTTGTTAAAGCATATTATCTATATGGTACACAGTATCCAGTTGGTGGTAGTCATTGAGGGCATTGAGACCAGTCAGGAACTGGTCCGTATCCGGGAGATGGATCCGGATTATATACAGGGTTATTATTACAGTAAGCCATGCAGTGGCGCAGAGTTTTGTGATAAATTTATTGTGAGCAAAGAAGGGAAAGTGTGAAGCAAGTTAAGATTTGTGGAATTACAGGAGAACAGGAGATTGAATGGCTGAATGAGTACAAACCGGATTTTGCCGGTTTTGTGCTCTTTTTCCCTAAAAGCCGCCGGAATATTGAACTGGAAAAGGCGGCAGAATTGATCCGGCTGCTTTCGCCGGATATTGAGACGGTGGCTGTTACGGTAAAACCTACGGCAGAGCAGGTAAAAGCCATCAAAGGAGCGGGCTTTGATTATATACAGATTCACGGTGAAGTACCGGATGAGGTGCTTCAGGCAGCGGATCTGAAAATATGGAAAGCATTTAATGTGACAGATCTTTCGGAATTTGACCGATATAATAAGAGAAAGGAAATCTGTGGATTTGTACTGGACGCTGCAGCACCGGGAAGCGGACAGGTTTTTGAATGGGATCTTCTGAAGAGATTGCCGGAGACTGATAAAATGAAACTGCTGGCAGGGGGCTTAGATCCTGAAAATGTAGAGCAGGCGCTGATGCTGAAAGGTATTGATGGTGTGGATACCAGTTCCGGTGTTGAGAAAGAGGATGGAAAGGGTAAAGACCGAAAGAAAATAGAGTTGTTTATTGAAAAAGTAAGGGAATGGTGATGATATGAAGGATCAGTGGAAAAAATGGAGAGAGAAGATGCTTAGCCTGTGGCAGGGAAAAACGGGTAAAGCGGCAGCGGGACTGGCTTTTGCGGTAGTTACCTGTCTTGGACTTTTTGTGGTGCTTCCATCTTTGGCGGAAGAAGGTGGCAGCCATGACGGTGTGGAGATCATAAATGTTACAGAGACGCCAGAAGCATCTGAAACACCGACGGCAGAGGAGACGGAAGAACCGGAACCGGAGACAGAGACGGAAGAACCGGTCATTACGAAAGAGCCGGAAGCAACACCGGCAGAGACGGAAAAAGCCGAGAAAGCAGAAGATAAGGCAGAGGTCTCCCAGACACCGGAAGCAGAGACAACACCGGAGACGAAGAAGAATGAGACATCCCAGTGGCAGAGTGAAACGATCAAGAAGAGGGCGGCGACGAATCAGCCGGCTAAGCAGTCCGCGGTAGCGGAACCGGTCATAAAGACGCAGCCACAGGATCTGCAGGTGGATTATAAAGCCATTGACAGCACAACCAAACTCAGTGTTGAGACAGAAGCGGTGGACAGTGATGTGATCTTGTCTTACCAGTGGTACTGTGACGGAGAAAAGATCAGCGGACCGGCAGCAAAAGAACGGGAGTTCATAGTAGATGAAGATCTGAATGCCGGAAAGTATGATTATTATTGTCAGGTAACGGCAACTGATGCGGAAGATGAGAACAATCAGGCATCTGTAAAGTCCAGTCATGCCACAGTTACAGTCAATAAGATCGCACCGTCCAAGGATCAGTTTGTTTATAAAATAGAGAACCAGTATTATTATACAGCTGAAGCCCAGACCATTGACATTTCTGTTAAGAGTGGTATTGAAGGAATGGGTTCAGTGCGGATCAGCACATGGAAAGGCAGCCAGCAGACGAACTTTTTGACGCCGGGAACTTACGATCTGCGAATTACGGTGTCAGAGGGAACGAACTACAAAAAAGACGAATTTCCGCTGACGGAGACGGCTACTATCAAGCAGATCACACCAAGCGTATCCTATTCCATTCAGGGTGTGAAAGGAAACAAAGTAGATGGGATGCAGTGGTATACAGGAAATGTTTCTCTGAAAGCACCAAGCGGTTACAAGATTGCTGCCGAAGAGACAGGAGATTACCAGGATGCCATTGTGTGCGATACGGAAAGCACTACATCCCAGATTGATGTGGCGCCAGAAGAGGTGTATCTGAAACAGACTTCCACCGGAGCAGTAACAAAGCCATACAGCGTGGATGCGTTTGCCATTGATAAGACAGATCCGACCGGTACATTTTCCGTGGACACAGATACATGGAGTGCGGCACTGAACCAGTTGACTTTTGGAAGATTTTTCAAAGATACCGTTACGGTTACTTTAAATGCCAGTGATCCTCAGAGTGAGTCGGATCAGCTGAAATGTTATCTTCTGGTATCGGCAGGGGAGAAAGGTATCCCAGCTGCAAATCTGCCGAAGCAGTCATGGGGAAGCGAACGCACCTCGGTTAATGTAAGTGATGCAGCAAAATTTGTTGTATACGGCAAGATTGTAGATGTGTCAGGAAGAACGGTTTATGTATCTTCTGACGGTATTGTCATCGACAGTGAAAGTCCGGTTATTACTTGCGAAGGCAAGACACTGCAGGATACTTATATTGCAGATGAAAAGACTTTTGAGGTAGCAGATGACAATCTGGATTCTATTTCTTACCAGCCTCAGGGTGGCACGAAACAGACCATCAAAGATAAAGATACATTTACTCTTACCAGCCCGTCCCAGACCGGAGCTTCTACCCAGTATGAAGTCAGTGCGGTAGACCGGGCAGGAAATGAGACGAAAGTTACCATTACCATGGTGAACCCGGTAGATGATTTTGATGTGAAGGCTATGGATTTTGGAACCGTTACTTACGGATATGATAACAGCAGTCAGGAACAGGCGATGAACATTGTTCTGAATGCCAAGTATAATGTGGATTATCAGCCAAAGATCGTCAGCGTAGAGCCGATTGTCCAGGATGAAAAGAACTATTTTGAGACGGTGCTGCAGGAAGATGGTTCTTACAAGATCCGGCCGGTGGCAGGACTTCATACCGGTACTTATACCCAGCAGATTCGTGTGAATTATGAGGGAGAACGGGCGCAGTCAACTACCAAGTTTTCATGTACGATGACAGTAGACAGAGCAACGTTGATGGCAGCCTATGAAGGACATCAGGTGTACTACAACACTATCCCGGATTTTACAGATCATGTGAAAGTAACGGGATTTGTCAACGGAGATACACAGGAGTCTCTGATGACCAGTGAAAAAGATGCTTTCAGTGAAGCACTGAAAGTGGCATTTACAGGCCGGGCAACCAGAGAGGCGTACTACGATCTGGCACCGGCAGGTGGTACCTTAAAAGATTACAAGATCCAGGCGGCTACCGGTACATTGACGGTTGTGCGCAGGGATGCAGCCAAAGGAAAAGAATACAAACTCCAGGGAACAGAAGGTAATAATGACTGGTACACATCCAATGTGTCGATTCAGGCAGGTGCCGCCGGCAAAGAGGCAGCCCAGGGATATCTTATCAGTACCAGTGAGAATCCGGATTCCTTTGCAGATACGATTTATTCGCCAGATGACTGGCAGAAGGAAACAACGGTTTCCGGCAGTGCTGTTTCTTTCTACATCATGAACAAAGAAACCGGAGAGATTTTTAACCAGTCTACAGAGACCGTTAAAATCGATAAAACAGCACCATATCTGGCAGAGGGCCAGGGAATGAAAATAGCCTCCAGCCTGTGGAGAGAATTTTTGAATGGAATCACATTTAATAAGTTTTTCAACGATACCATTGCGGTGGAGATCACCGGTTCGGATGCACTGAGCGGACTGGATGAAGATGGCATACAGTATTATGTTTCATCCAAAGCTTTGACCCAGAGTCAGCTGCAGAAGGTGGCATGGGAAAGCGGCAGTTCCTTTAATCTGGAACCAAAGACACTGGACCGCTCCGTAGTATATGCCAAGATTACAGACCGGGCCGGATTGTCCCTGTTTATTTCCTCAGATGGAATGGTCTTTGACAACAAGGTACCGGATATCGAGGTAGTAACAGATGGCGAAGAGTATATTACGGAGGAAAAAGAAATCACCATATCCGATGTGAACCTGACAGCAGCTACTTTATATGAGGGAACTGACACTACGGTTTCCGGCACAGCCATTACGGTAGAGGGACAGGAGGCGAAGATCACGATCCCTTGTCCGGATCAGGGATCCAAGGAATATACGATTATTGCCAAAGACGGCGGTGGAAATGTATCTGAAAAATCATTTACCATTACAAAACCGATTTACGATATTACGGCGGACCGGGTAAAACTGAAAAATCTTGTATATGGATTTGGAACAGCACCGGGACAGCTGGTTACATGGAAAAATACAGAAGAGGCCAATGCGGATGCTACCGTATCGGAAGTGGTTGTAAAGGACACCGGGCATTTTGCTGTAAAAGAAGATAATGGAAGATTTTACATTCAGGCGGCCAAAGGAATTGATGCCGGCAGTTATGTGACCAATGTGTATGTCAAATACAATCACGGAAAAGTGGCAGAGACAACCGCCTCCCTTACTGTAGACAAAGCGGTGCTGACAGCCCACTATACCGGACAAAATGTGTATTATCATGAAACACCGGATTTTGTGAATACAGTAGAGGTGAAAGGATTTGTAAACGGTGAGACGGCAGAGACGGCAGCCGGTTACAAAGCACCGGAAGTAACCATGAAAGGTAAGGCGGTAGAGACTTGTGTTCTGGAGCCATCCGGAGGAGAAGCAGACAACTATCGGTTTACCTATACAAAAGGAGTTTTGATTGTAAACAGGAGAGATGCGGAAGCAGGATCGGACGGACAGTATCAGGTAAAGGGCACCCGCTCGGATACAGGATGGTATTTGTCAGATATTACAATCCAGCCGGCATCCGGATGTGCCATTTCCCTGGACGAAGATGGAAAAGATCCACAGGAGCGGCTGTTTTTGACCAAAAACACCGACGCAGGAGTAGCGAATTTCTATCTGACAGATGAAAAGACAGGAGAAGTTTACAAAGAGGTTGCCTTTGATTACCGGAAGGATTCAGATGCGCCGCAGTTTACCAATGTAAAAGATGGCGATACTTATACCGTCAACAGCCGAGAGATCACAGTCAAAGATGACTACCTTGCCAGCGTTACGGTCAACGGTGCGGCGCAGGAAGTAGTGGACAATGAGACATCAACCTTTGCCCTGAGTGCCGACGAGGTCAGCAAACTGTTTGTCATTGTGGCTACGGACTATGCAGGAAATGTTTCCAAGTGCAGTGTAGTACTGAAACAGCCGGCACAGATTGAAGATCAGGAAGACAGCAAAGCCCAGGCTACATCGGAGCCGGCAGATAAGACTCTGGATTCATCCCAGACGACAGGCAGTACCACCAAGAAAACGGTTAAGATCGTACAGGGAGCACCGCAGACCGTTCTTTCTACGAATGCAAAAGACCTGACAACATCCGTGCTGACTGAGGCAGAACAGCGGGCAGCGGCACAGGGAAGTGATGTAAATGTCGAACTAAAAGTGCAAAATATCGATAATTCGGTTCCACAGATGGATAAAGAATTGATCATCTCTAATTTGAATGGTTATTCGGTTGGCAGATATATGGACATAACACTGTGGAAGACGGTAGGAAGCGGATCGGCCAAGAAGGTAACTGAGACCAAGAGTCCACTGGCAGTGACGATTTCCATACCGGAGGAACTCAGAAAGACTTCGGATACAGTAGAAAGAAGTTTTGTGATCTTCCGTGTACATGGCACGAAAGTGATCATGTTGAAAGATCAGGATGCCGTGAAAAATACCATTACATTCAAGACAGACCAGTTCTCGACTTATGCACTTGCATACAAAGATGTAGTGAAGGAGAGCAGTCAGAATACATCGGTATCTTCAACATCCGGAACCAGCAAGAGCAGCAGCACAGCCGACTCTCAGACGAGAGAAGAAACCGGTACAGGTAGTGACACATCCCCATCCACAGGAGATGCGGCACCGATTCTTGTGATGATCATTCTGTTTGTTGCGGCAGCAGTGGCAACGGCAGTGATCGTGTACTTGAAGCTTCGTAAAAAGACAAAATGATGAAATGATTTGCGAAAAACCCTAAGATGTAGTTTTGAAAACCGCATCTTAGGGTTTTTGTGTTGACTATCAAATAAAATCGTGTTAGGATACAGTAAAGAATGATTTTGAAATGAGAATGGAGGTTATCTATATGAGTCAGAAAAGAACAAAATTAAAAGATAGAGTGCTGCCGTCTTATACGAAAGGCGAAGAGATATTTAACATGGTTTCCCACATTGTAGGGGGAGCGCTGGCGATAGCGGCGTTGGTACTTTGCGTGATCTTTGCAGTGATTTACAGCGATGCATGGGGCGTTGTAGGGGCAGCGATCTATGGTGCTACCATGATCCTTTTGTACACTATGTCCAGCATTTATCATGGACTTCATCCGAATATGGCAAAAAAAGTATTCCAGGTCATTGACCATTGTACGATTTATTTCCTGATCGCAGGAACCTATACACCGGTTACGCTGGCAGGGCTCAGGCCGGAGCATCCGGTAGTGGCTTTTGTTATTTTCGGTGTTGTGTGGGCGGCTTGCTTTGTAGCAGCGACCCTGACAGCCATTGATCTGGAGAAATATCAGAAGTTATCTATGGTGTGTTATCTGGCAATGGGATGGTGTATCATCTTTTTTATCAAGCCAACGGTGGCCTGTCTGGGATTTGGAGGAACAGTCTTTTTGCTGACCGGTGGCGTTGCCTATACAGTAGGAGCGGTATTGTATGGAATTGGCAAGAAAAAGAAATATATTCACTCTGTATTCCACCTTTTTGTGCTGGCAGGAAGTATTTTGCACTTTTTTATGATCCTGTTTTATGTTATCATGAGATAGGAAATAGAAAAAAATCCAAATGGAGGAATATAAAATGATAGTAGAACCAAAGGTGAAAGGATTTATCTGTACCACAGCGCACCCGGTTGGATGTGAGGAAAATGTACGGAGACAGATTGCATATTGTAAAGAAAAAGGCCAGATCGACGGACCGAAGAAAGTGCTTGTGATCGGAGGTTCCACCGGATATGGACTGGCCAGCCGTATTGCTGTTACCTACGGATATGGAGCAGATACCATCAGTGTTGCGTTTGAAAAAGAAGCCAAAGGAAAGCGTACTGCATCCGCCGGATGGTACAATACAAAAGCATTTGAAAAACTGGCAAAAGAAGACGGCTATTATGCAAAGTCTTTTAATGGAGATGGTTTTTCTGCTGAGATGAAACAGCAGGTGATCGAAGCGATCAAAGAAGACTGGGGCAAAGTAGATATGGTGGTTTACAGCTTGGCAGCGCCGAGAAGGACCATGCCGGATGGCACTACCGTTTCCAGCGTGTTAAAAACAGTAGGAAAAGAATTTACCAACAAAACCATTGATCTTAGAAACAATGAAGTAAAAGAAGTGACGGTACCGGTAGCAACGGAAGAAGAGATTGAAAATACGGTCAAAGTCATGGGCGGCGAAGACTGGGAACTTTGGATCCGGGCACTGGCAGAAGCAGATGTTCTGGCAGAAAATGCTGTGACACTGGCTTATTCTTACATTGGACCGACTGTAACCCACGCCATCTACAAAGACGGAAGTATCGGCCAGGCGAAGAAACACCTGTATGAAACATCAAAAAAACTGCAGGAGGAATTTGCTGATAAAGGACTTCAGGCATACATATCTGTGAACAAGGCACTGGTAACCCAAAGCAGCGCAGCCATTCCGATCGTTCCTTTGTATATTTCACTGGTTTATAAAATCATGAAAGAAAAGGGACTCCATGAAGGATGCATTGAGCAGATGCAGAGATTGTTTGTGGATAAACTGCCGGCAAAAGAAGTGGATGCAGAAGGCATGCTTCGTCTGGATGACTGGGAACTGCGTCCGGAAGTACAGGATGAGATCGCCAAAGTCTGGGATCAGGTGACCACAGAGAATATTGGACAGTTAGGAGATATTGAGGGATACTGGGAAGACTTCTACCAGATGTTCGGATTCCACTTTGATAATGTGGATTATGGAGCCGATGTGGAGGTGGGCTGACAGACCCCTGCAATGAAATTCCGGTAATTTTGAATGAACGAATGTGAATAACGACGACTGATGGAAAGGGATTCCTTTGTAGTGAGGAAGAGCTTTCCATCTTTTATTTTTCCGCAATATTTCAGATTTACAACGGTGGAGCGGGAAATAGCACAAAATCCATAAGGAGACAATTCTTCCAGAAGGGATTTCAAAGAACGGCGGCATAAATGGCTGGAACCGTCCCGGCAGCAAAAGGTGCTGTATTTATGGTCGGACTGGATATAGAGAATATCCCGGCACAAAATGGCAGAGCTGTCCTCCATCTGCACAGGATAAAAGTCTTTTAAAAGTCCGGCAGCCGTTTCCAGGGCGTTTTTTACACTATGAGGATGGTAAGGTTTGTTGATGAAAGCAATCACATTGCGCCCGAAAGCATCCTGCATCAATTCCTGATGAGTTGTACAGAAAATAACAAGGAGAGAGGGATGGGAAAAAGAGAGCTGTTTCATCAGTTCAAGGCCTGAGATACCAGGCATCTCAATGTCTAAAAATAAAATATTAAAATCATGCAGTGAAGGAGAGGAAAGAAATTCTTCTCCTGAAAGAAACAAGGTTGTATGCAGATAATTCAGTTCGTGACATAGAGTTTCTAAAAGTTCTGCCTCTTTTTTTACATCATCACAGATTGCTATGTTCATTGTAAAGACCTCCCTAAGTGTATCGTTGCTTCAAATGTCTGCCCTGTGTGGGAAAATTGAATCGTTCCGTTATACTGACTGACCACATCCCGCATGTTTTGGATTCCCAAACCATGGTTTAGGAAATCTTTTTTTGTTGTGGAAGATAGATCCGGTGGTTTCACAGGGCCGGAAAAGGTGTTGGTTACCCGGATGGTCAGTCTTTCTTCCTGGGAGAAAAGGCTGACGAAAACCTGTCTGGGGGCGGAAGACGGGCATTTTTCCACAGCTTCCATTGCGTTTATCAGCAGATTGGATAGAAGAATGCACAGATGTGTCTCGGACACAAAACAGTGGGGCTGGAATCTGCCGTCCACGCAAAATTCCGTGTGAGCAGGTTTTATGCTGTCAAAATAGTTGAAAATCGCATCTGCCACCGGATTGTTGGTGGAGATGGAGGCTGTCTGTGACTGGATGTGGGACAGGTCGTTGAGATAGGTTAAAAGTTCGCCATAGTCCTTTCTGGCAGCCAGTTCCTGCATGGCAAGTATGTGGTGTTTGTAATCGTGACGGAACTTTCGTAATGCTTGATCTTTCTTTTGCAGATCCAGATAATGCTGCTTCTCCAGTTCCCATTGGTATTGCTGGAGGCGTGAATTTTCCTCCAATTTTTCCTTGCTCTTTTTTAATTTCAGATACAAATAGAATATAGTTGAAAACATCAGCAGCAAGATAAGGGTAAAGATCACCATAAGGCGTCGTCCGACGGTGCTCATATCATAATTAAAAAAGGCGTTTAGTATTCCCATCAGACCCAGATGTAGAAAACAAAGGCCGGAAATGAACAGGTTGTTTTTCGCAGAGAGCCGGGAAAAGGAAAGAATGGTCACTGTGTTGCGGTAAAGTGGGATGCAGAGCAGTAAAAAGAACAGGGAAACAAAAATACGGCAAAGGGATAGGATCAAAGGATTGTCTAAAACATTTGTGCCGGTCAAAAGCGAATAAAAATATAGCCCATAACATTCTGCCAGGTAGGAGATCAGTGTGTAAAGGGAAAAGCACACTAAAACATGATCTAATTTCGCCTGGAAAAGCAGGTATAAACCGAACAGGATAATAATGCGGTAAGAAAAATCCGGGGAGTAGAGATACAAAAAGCAACTTCCCAAAACAGCCCAGGCACACCCCAAAGAAATGTGTAAAACAGATTTTTTCAGTTTCAGATGGAACACAAAGCAAAAAACGGAAAAGTAAGTAATAAAATCGATTATAAATGCAATGGATGTCAAAGTGATGTGCCCCTTCCCTGAGTTTTTCGTATGACATCATATTACTATATAGATACCGGAAAAGCAAGGGAGCCCATGCGGATTTGTGCGCCGTTCGTCGCGAAAAATGACCGCTCGTCGCAAAAGGGTGTACAAAGAAAGAAGGCTTTCGTATAATGGAACTGCGAAGAGAAAATTACATAAAAGAAGAGGTGGATCAAGATGAAAAAGAGAATCATTACAACTGTCATTTTTCTGGCTGCCATGGTGCTGGTATCATGCATAATGGTCCAGGTAAATCATAGTGGCAGGGTTTCGTCCAATGGAAGGCGCCTTGGGGAAGCTCTAAAGCAAGTGAATAAAACAGAGATCACATGGGATGAAGTGGTGCCCTTTGAGTGGGATACCATGTATTGTTTTACACCCTATACAAGTAAAGAAGCAATGGTGCAGACGGTTGGATTTGACAGCCGATTTTTGCAGGCAGGTGAGTATGATGATATGGTGAACCTTGTGTTTGTCAAAGATCAGGAAGTCGTGGCTGCGGTGTATGGTCATGGGGCAGACCTTGGCTATCGGTTATCTGCAGGAGAAAAAATTAAAAAGGGAGACGGTACAAAATTTGCGGTGGAGAAGAAAGGACAGGAGATATATTTTAGCGAGAAGGAGGTTGCGGATAGATTAAAAAGATAAATAAAAGGGAGAAATGTTACAAATATATTAAAATTCAAATGATAGATGATAAATAATAATCAACCTAATCGACAAGATATGATAAAATATTCTTGCATATGTATTATGGGTATGTTACGCTAAAGTTATTACAAATAGGGGCTACGGGAGGGAGCGTGATGTGTGCCGGTAACAGCTGGAGCAGCAGAGCAAAAAGGGATGCAGAATTACATAGTCAGTACGGCAGAGGCCAAGAGACAGATGAACAAAGAAATATATGTATGCCAGCTATAGCATTTAGGGGGAAAGCATGAAAAAGATAGTATTTATATTGAGTATGGTTTTAATAGCAACCACATGTGCCAGTCCATGTATGGCAAAACAAAAGAAAGTAACATATAAGTATAACGCATCTAGCAAAACATTGACTGTTTCGGGTAAATATTTAAAAGGAAAGTTGCCGTCAAAAACAGGCGGCTACAATCAGGCGGCGAGATACAAGTACCAATGGAGCTCGTTAAAAGGGAAAGCCAAAAAGATTACATTGAAAAAAGGTGTGGAAAGAATAGGACATAATGCGTTTGGAGAATTTGCTAAATTAAATTCAGTGAAATTTCCCAACACTCTAAAGAAAATTGATGCCTATGCTTTTGGATCTACGCCAATTTACTATGTGTATTTACCAGATAGTGTTAAATATATCGGAGAAAGTGCTTTTGACATGGATGGTGAAGAACGGGGAATTGTCAAGTTGAAATTGTCTCGTAATCTTAAGAGCATTGGGAAAGCAGCGTTTCGACAAAATAAGATAAAAGAGGTTGTGATTCCATCCAATGTGGAAAAAATTGGAGCACATGCTTTTGTGGAGTGCAACAATTTAAAAAGGATAGTTATCAAGTCAAAAAAACTCAAGAAAGTAGGATCAAGAGCGTTTGCGGATATGGGGAAAGATGCGGTAATCTACATACCAAAAGAGCGGGAAACAGAATATCGTAAAATGATAGAAGATTC
>ULRX01012058.1_pt1 | contig 86932 bp, 81 predicted proteins | sample 1955871 | NCBI WGS metagenome assembly ULRX01 (sample SAMEA4835695, study PRJEB28245) | human gut metagenome | biome: gut microbiome; material: fecal sample | place: Denmark | collected 2008 | reverse complement strand
AGTAATGTTATCTTACATCAGTTTGAAGGTTTACACAAACTGATATGCTCCCTTCTAGGTAGACAAGTGAAATAATTAAACTTGTTACTTAGGAGGGAGCATATTTTATGTCTAAAAGAAATATATCTGCACAAGATAAGATAAATGCTGTAAAAAGATACTTGAACGGTCTGACAAGCCAACGAATACTTGCAAATGAGTTTAGTATATCTCAAGCTTCCATTCAACAATGGATTACTAATTATGAAAGTATGGGAGAAGATGCATTCTTGATGAAAAGTTATAAGCATTATTCTGCTGAATTAAAAAGGAAGGCAGTTCTAGACTATCTGTCTGGAAAAGGATCACAAACAGATATCTGTAAAAAATATGGTATTCGTTCAAAAAGTAAGTTACAAAAGTGGATAAAGAAGTATAATGGTCATGAAGAGTTAAAATCTTCTGGAACAGGAGGAAGTATTATCATGACCAAAGGAAGAAAAACCACATTTGAAGAACGGGTTGAAATAGTACAATAGTGCATCGCACATAACCATAATTATGCTGAAACAGCAGAGAACCATCGGGTATCTTATCAACAGGCACGTAGTTACACTATTAAATATGAATCTGGCGGAGTGGAAGCTTTAAGAGATAAACGTGGAAAACGGAAAAATCCTGACGAGATGAATGAATTAGAAAGTTTGCGTGCCGAAGTTAAAATTTTAAGAGCAGAGAAAGAACGTGCTGAAATGGAGGCTTCTTTCCTAAAAAAACTCGAAGAGATAGAAAGGAGGCGGGGCTAAGCCTGGTCCGTCATGAATATGTATATCAGGCAATCAAAGACGAACACGAAGAACATAATTATCCCATCACTGACCTTTGCAAACTCGGTAGAGTTTCTAGAGCAGCTTACTATAAATGGTTACATAGAGAAATTCCAGAAAACGAACGAAAAAACAAACGAATTGCAGATGAAATAGAAAAGATTCATACGGAATCGCCGGACAAAGGATATCGCAGAATCAGAGATGAATTGGAACGTTATCATAACATTGATGTTAATGACAAACGTGTGTTACGTATTTGTCGCAAACTTAATATTAAATCAACTATCAAGTACTCCAATAATGGATGCACGAGACAGGCTTCAAATCCCCAATATATAGCAGAAAATATACTTAACCGGGAGTTTACTGCTGATGCACCAAATGAAAAATGGCTCACAGATGTAACAGAGTTCCATTATTATATCGGGATTGAGAAACGTAAGGTCTATTTAAGTGCAATTTTGGATTTATATGACCGAAGAATTGTAGCTTACACGATTGGGGATTCGAACAACAATCATCTTGTATTTAGCAACTTTGAGGATGCGGTGACAAAAAACCCTGATGCACATCCATTGTTTCATAGCGACAGGGGATTCCAATATACTAACAGGGCATTCCACGCGAAAATCGAGGCGGCAGGTATGGTGCAGAGCATGTCAAGAGTAGCCAGGTGCATCGATAATGGACCGATGGAAGGTTTTTGGGGAATTTTAAAGAGAGAACGTTACTATGGAAAACGATTCACTGATAAAGAAACACTCATAAAAATGATTGAGGATTATATAGATTACTACAACAATAAACGATTGCAAAGAAATCTTGGAGTTTTAACTCCTATGGAAAAACACACACTTTACTTACAAGCTGCATAAAAACTGCCAGTAGTTCACTCTACTGGCAGGAAAAATTTATATTTTTTCAATTGTCTACTTGACGGGAAGCAGTTCATTCCTTTATGCGGGCATTTTCCTTTTCAAGTACAAAATGAAACTTGTTGATTTTGTATTGTAAAGGAGCAGACTGAGATGGATAAAAATGGAGTAAGAGGGTAACATATCTGTCAGTCGCATAACTGTGAATTATAAAAATGTGACTAATCCTATAAAATTAAAATATACTTTTATAGGAGATGTTTCGCATGCAAAATACGAATGAGTATGTTACTGATTTAGGTCATCTTCATTTGCGGATTGAAGAAATATTGGATGAGCGTGGAATTAGTAAAAATAAACTATGTAAAGATATGGATATACCACGCACAAACTTCAATAGGTATTGCCAAGACAAGCAAACCCGATGGGATTTGAAATTTCTATGTAAATTGTGCTTGTATTTGAATGTGGATTTAGGAGAATTGACAGAGTACATACCGCCGAGTCCGGCGAGCAAATGAATATGAATAAGCAGTAAAAGAGTAAAGAGGAACATGTCAGGAACATGAATCCTCTTTTTCTTTTGTATAGAGGGTCTGTGTTCTGTGGGATGAAGGATAGGAGGGAGAAGAACACAGATGGGGAGAACCAGTACCAAAAAAATGCTTCTATTGATGTTGCTTAGAATATTATGGAAGCATGCCGATGAGGAACACATACGACGTCCGGACCCATAGATTATAGAAAAGTGCGTGATTATCACGGAGAACCGTAATAAGTATCACGGAACAATTAGTCTGTTGAAAATAGAATTGTCATTGTATAATGCAAATGTGGTCACAGAAAGGATGTGAGTGCTTTCCGAATGGAACAAAGCATAGTCCGAAAAAAACTTTTGGAATATTTAGAAGAAACAAAGATGTCGAAATATAAATTTGCACAAAGAAGTGGAATATCGCTTAGTACAATTTATGACATCATAAGAAAAGAAGATTATGATATCCGTGAAAGTAATATCATTAAGATATGCCATGGAATGCAGATAGAGCCGTTTGACCTGTTTCAAACAAGCGAGGAAATCCTTGTATTGGAAAAAGATGAGGAGATTCAAGCAATTCTTGAAGCAAGATCACTCCCGGAAGAGTACCGGGAAATAATGCTTGAATATTTGCATAGCTTGAAGCGGATTGCAGAAAGAAGCAAATGATGAAAATAAAAAATACATAATGTATGAGGTAGCATATAAACAATTGTTTTGCTGCCTCTTTTTTTGAGGAATTTGCACAAGATATTCCGATAAACCGATACAAGTACCACGGAACATTTAGTCTACCATTTTTCAAAACCCGATTTTATAATTTAGATGTGTCCACAGAAAAGGAATTTCCTGTCAGACACACACAACTAAATATGATGATTTCATCGGACATGAGGAACAGTTACGCATTGCGCCGTGCCGCAGATGCGCCAGGAACGGTAAGGATAGGATTGATGGGATGAGAATGTGTTTTCATCCTTGAACGTCCACCTGATGTGAGATGCCGGGAGCGATAACATCCATGCAAAATAGGAATTGTGGTGATTCCGTGGTTGCGACTGTTCTGTGATAATGATACTCCCCGTAAGGGTCCAAGAGAAGAGGGTGCAAGTCCCGAGTGGGTTACTAACCATAACCACTGATGATTTCAACTGGAGATTTTGTTTCAATTAGCCTTGACAAACAACGCAATGCGTGGTAATCTGTAGTTATAGAAACACACATTGTAAAAAGGGGGCGTAAATGGAAACAATGGAATTATTAAAGAAAGCAAGAAAACAAGCAGGCATGACGCAGAAAGAATTTTCCGAATATTTTGGGATTCCTTGTCGAACAATAGAAGATTGGGAGCGTGGTGCACGACATATGGCTAATTATCTTCTTCGATTAATGATATATCGTTTAGAAGTGGAAGGACTGGTAAATGGACTCTTGTGTGAAGTGCCTGATTAATGGTGGAGGTGAAACCATGTCATCAAAAGTAGAAAAATTGGATGTTCCTATTTGGCAAAGATATACCATGACTATTGATGAGGCGGCAGCATATTTTCATATTGGACGCGCGAGGCTTCGGGCGCTTGTATCAGAAGATCCATATGCACCGTATATATTGATGGTTGGGAATCGTGTTCAGATAAAGCGAAAATTATTTGAAGAATATTTGGATTCTGCAAATGCGGTTTAGTTAAAGTAGTATATAAATGTAGAAAAATAAAACTTTTGCAGAAGTAAAGAAATGTGTTATCATGTTTATATCATATTAGGGCTTTCCTTTCTTTAATGAAAAGAAAGGAAAGCATATATGAAAACAAATAGAAGAGACAAAAAGAACAGAAAACTTCACAATGGAGAGATACAGTTGGCGGATGGCAGATACCGTTATAAATATGTGGATGAGTTAGGTAAATCCAGATATGTGTATTCTACTCGATTAGTGCCAAATGACCCTGCAGTAAATGGAAAAAAAGATGAATCGTTGCGTGAGAAAATTGCGCGAATCATGAAGGATAAGCAGGATAGACTGGCAATAAGTCGTGGAGATATGACAGTATTAGCTTTGGTGGAATTATATATTTCGCAAAAAATCGGTGTTAAACCAAGTACACGGCTGGGATACAAAACGGTGGTCAATTTCTTGAAAAAAGATGATTTTGGCAAGCGAAAAATATCGTCGGTACGAACATCAGATGCACGAGCATGGTTAATCAATTTGCAGAAAAATGGAAGAGGATATAGTTCCATACATTCCATTCGAGGCGTGTTACGACCGGCATTTCAATTGGCTTATGAGGATGACTTTATAAGAAAGAATCCTTTTGACTTTGAATTGGCTAGTGTGATTGTTAATGATAGTGTTATGAGACAGGCAATTACCAGAAAGCAGGAAAGGTTATTTCTTGACTTTATTCGCTCCGATGTACACTATAATAGAGTGTATGAGGGTGTATATATACTGTTTAACACGGGATTGCGAATCTCTGAATTTGTTGGGCTTACAATTTCGGATATAGATTTTGACAATATGGTGATAAATGTAGATCATCAATTGGTTCGGGTGTATAACGAAAAGAAAGCATATATTATTCAGAAGACAAAAACAACAGCCGGTGTGCGAAAAGTTCCCATGACAGAGCAAGTGGCGGAGTGCTTTCGGACGATTATTAAAAATCGTAGAAAAGTAAAGAAGGAACCTGTGGTCGATGGGTATAGTGGTTTCCTTTACTTAGACCAGAATGACATGCCGATGGTGGCATTGCATTGGGAAAAGTATTTTCAATTTATCAGAGAGAAGTACAATAAGCTGTATAAGGAACCATTGCCAACGATAACTCCTCATGTGTGCAGACATACTTTTTGTACCAAGATGGCAAAAGCAGGTATGAATCCTGCCAAGCTAAAGTATATTATGGGACATAGTTCTATGGAAATTACTTTTGATACATACACACATCTGCAGGTAGATGATGTGAAAGAAGAAATGTATGTAATGATGCAAAAAGAAAATGAATTGATGCACCAGGAAGAAATTGTGGAGCAGTTAGCAAGTGAAGAAGAAATGGAGATGTTCAACTTCTAGTTAGCCTGTCGAAAAGGCAAGGTGCAAAACGTTCAAATTTACACCTTTTTTTACACCTTTTGAGTGTGAAAATATGAGAAAATAAGGTGTATTTTGATAAAAAATGAAAAAAAGAATATGGATACAGAAAACACCGATGTGCTTAGAATTTTGAGGTGTTGAAAGGTATCGAAAGGATATAGAAAGTTATGATTCGAGTATTATTCATCTGCCACGGCAACATCTGCCGTTCCACCATGGCCCAGTCTGTTTTCCAGCACATGGTCAACGAGGCTGGTTTAGCCGACCAATTTATTATCGATTCCCGTGCTACCAGCACGGAGGAAATCGGTAACGGACCGCACCAGGGAACCGTGCGCAAACTGCGAAAGGAAGGAATCCCTCTTGTGCCTCACCGGGCCACTCAGATCCGGTATCAGGAATACAAAGACTGGGATTACATCATTGGCATGGATACCTGGAATATTAAGAATCTGCACCGGATGCTGAAGGGGGATCCCGAGGGCAAGGTGTACAAGCTGCTGGCCTTTGCAGGAGATGGCAGAGACATTGCGGATCCCTGGTATACAGGTAATTTTGATGAGACCTACCGGGATGTGACAGAGGGCTGTCAGGCACTTATGACGTTTTTGCTGGAGCATAATGAAATAAAATAAAACAGAGCCCCGGTATGATAGATGTGCCGGACACCTTGACGAACGAAGATTCTTTTGTCATAATTGTTGAGAAAGAATATCATATAAATAGTGATATAAGTTTTTAGCAAGCAGACAGGAGGTCTAGGAATGAAAGTTTTAATGGTGAATGGAAGTCCTCACGAGGAAGGATGTACTTATACAGCGTTGGAGGAAGTGGCAAAAGCACTGGAGAAAGCAGGCGTAGAGACGGAGATCATGTGGCTTGGAGTAGATGCCATTGCCGGATGCATCGGATGTGGTGCCTGTGCCAAGACAGGAAAAGGATGTTTCCGCGGTGATGTAGTCAATGAATTTGTTGAAAAAGCAAAAGAGGCAGACGGATTTATCTTTGGAACACCGGTTCATTATGCCGCTGCTTCCGGAGCACTGACTTCCTTTATGGATCGTGCTTTCTATGCAGGAGGCAAGTATATGACGGGCAAACCGGCTGCCGGTGTTGTCAGTTGCCGCCGTGGCGGGGCTGCTTCTACTTTTGATCAGATCAACAAATATTTTACCATCAACTGTATGCCCATCGTTTCCTCTCAGTACTGGAACCAGGTTCATGGAAACAGCGCGGAAGAAGTGGTAAAAGACGAAGAAGGCATGCAGATCATGCGTACGCTGGGAAACAACATGGCATGGCTTCTGAAGTGCATTGAAGCAGGTAAAAAGGCCGGGGTCCAGTTCCCGGAAAAGGAAGCACCGATCCGCACAAATTACATCCGTTAAGTAAAAGAATAGAAACACAATAAAAAACCTTATGATACAGTCCTCCTGGAAGACAAACTTCCCAGGAAAGCGGATCATAAGGTTTTTATTTATACAAAAAGACTGAAAGAAAGATTAACTTTCCTGCAGATATTTTTCGTTGGCGGCGATTACCTGATTCATGGCAGCTTCGCCTGGAGCACCGATGGTATTTCTCTTTTCTACGCAGGTTTTCATAGCGATGGCTTCGTAGATATCATCCTGGAAGACAGGAGAGACCTTCTGATACTCTTCCAGAGGAAGTTCATCCAGAGAGATGCCTTTGTCGATGCAGAGCAGTACCAGCTGGCCGATGATACCGTGAGCATCACGGAATGGTACGCCGTGGTTTACAAGGTAGTCAGCAGCGTCAGTAGCGTTGGTAAATCCGTTCTTGGCGCTGGCGGCCATATTATCTTTGTTAAATTTCATTGTATCGATCATGCCGGTGAAAAGAGCCAGACAGCCTTTTACGGTGTCGATAGCATCAAAGGTAAGTTCCTTATCTTCCTGCATATCTTTATTGTAGGCAAGAGGAATGCCCTTCATAGTTGTGAGCATAGAAACCAAAGCACCATAGACACGGCCTGTTTTACCTCGTACCAGTTCGGCGATATCCGGATTTTTCTTCTGAGGCATGATACTGGATCCGGTGGAATAAGAGTCGTCGATCTCGACAAAGCGGTACTCATTGGAATTCCAGAGGATGATCTCTTCACAAAAACGGCTCAGATGCATCATGATAGTTGACATAGCACTGAGAAGTTCAATAAGATAATCCCGGTCGGATACAGAATCCATGCTGTTTAAGGTAGGACCGTCAAACTGAAGGAGAGAGGCGGTGTACTCTCTGTCCAGAGGATAAGTAGTACCAGCCAGGGCACCGGCACCCAGAGGACAATAATTCATGCGGTCATAAATGTCTCTGAGGCGGCTGCGGTCCCGGCGGAACATTTCAAAGTAGGCACCAAAGTGGTGAGCCAGCGTAACTGGCTGGGCTTTCTGCAGGTGAGTGAAACCAGGCATGAAAGTGTCTATATTTTCTTTCATGATGCGGTGGATCACTTCCATCTGGGCTTTCAGCAGATCATTGATGGCAACGATCTCATCCCGGATGTACAATTTCATATCCAATGCTACCTGGTCGTTACGGCTGCGTCCGGTGTGAAGTTTTTTACCGGCGTCGCCAATGCGTTCGATCAGATTGGCCTCTACAAATGTATGGATATCTTCATGCTCCATGGTGATCTCCAGAGTACCATTTTCGATGTCCTTGAGGATCCCCTGCAGACCGTCCACAATCTGCTGACGCTCATCGTCGGTCAAAATGCCCTGTTTGGCAAGCATGGTAACATGTGCGATACTGCCGAGAATATCCTGTTTGTAGAATTTCTGGTCATAAGTAATGGATGCGTTAAAATTGTATACTAACTGATTGATTTCCTTTGTAAATCGTCCTCCCCAAAGTTTCATAGGGTGCCTCCTTTTTTTCATATCTTAATATTATTCTTCACAGATTCAGCGACAGCACAGAAAATTCCCTGTGCAATCTTTATAATAGTACCATTTTGGGGATAAAATCGCAACAGAAAAATTGACCCGGGCGGGGGAAAGTGTTAGAATGGGAGAGTATAAATAAAAGAACATGGAGGGGCATTTTCGGATGAAAAAGAAATGGACGGCGATTGCATGGACAGCATTGTACATGGCAATCACTTTTATGGTACAGTTGATGCTGTCTTTTGCGTATGGGATGATCGCTTTTTTTGTGGCGTTTCAGTCAGCAGGAAGGACGATGGATACCCAGGCAGTGCAGGAAGGCATCCAGTACGCAATGGGTTTGCTGACGAAGGGCTGGATGATGATCCTTATTACGCTTTTGTGTGATATGGTGCTGATGGCAGGATTTGGAACCTGGTATTATTTCAGAGAGAGGCAGTATCCGTTCCGGCCCAATTATAAAAGTGCCTTTTCATTGAAAAACATAGGATGTATCATCGTGATGGGAGTCCTGGGACAGTATGCCAGCAACCTGATCGCAACCCTGACCGGTGTACTGATCCCATCGGCTATGGATTCTTATGAAGATCTGGCGCAAAACTTTGATCTGTCTACAGCGTCACCGGTGCTTATGATCCTGGCGGTCTGTATCGTAGGACCTATCGCGGAAGAACTGGTATTTCGCGGTATGATCTTTGGTAAACTGCGCCGGGCATTTTCCTTCTGGCCGGCGGCAATTATTTCCGGCATTATGTTTGGTGTGTTCCATATGAATATCATGCAGGGAGTATACGCCAGCGTGTTGGGAGTGCTGCTTGCTTATGTATATGAAAAGACGCAGACTATCTTTGGATCCATCTTTTTCCATATTGTGTTTAATGCAAGTTCCTATATTACGGACTTTGTCAACAGCGGGATCCAGAGTGTTGTTCCAAGTGAAACGGTATATTCGGCAGGATTGATCCTGTTTTCTATTCTCAGCGGCATCATAGTGATTTTGCTTGCAAGAAAAATGAAGTACAGCACTTGACATTTTTCCCCGGAGTTGACTATAATAAATTAGATATGCATATTATGCGAAAGGAGGAGACAGAAATTGATCGTAGTAAATGATGTGACCCAGGCAGATGATCTGTCTTATTCGGTGTCCCAGTCAAAAAGTCAGTCTTCCATCACTCCTTTTCACAAGGTTTTGCAGGGAGAGGTAAAGGCCCGTACCCAGTCGGCAGATACGGCGGATTCTGCTGCTACTGTATCGACAACTGCGAAAACGACCCAGACGGATACGGTAAAGAGTACAGAGAATGACACAGACAGTGGTGTGACAGACTCTGGCAAGGTGAAGTTAAGTGCTATCTTTAAGAGGGCAGCGAAAAAGTATAATATTTCCTATGATTTTCTGACAGCAGTAGCCAAGGCAGAGTCGGACTTCAATCCGAAATGTGTGTCTTCGGCAGGGGCGAAAGGAATCATGCAGCTGATGCCATATGAGTGCAAAGAGTTTGGTGTCACAGATCCGTATGATCCGGAGCAGAACATTATGGCTTCCGCCAAGCTGCTGGCGGCACATCTGAAAAAGTTTAACGGCGATTTTACACTGGCGGCGGCAGCATACAATGCTGGCAGCGGTGCAGTGAAAAAATATGGCGGCGTGCCACCATACAGTGAGACTCAGAATTATGTGAAGAAGATCAATAAGTATATGAAAGAAGGAGTGTCCGTTCCGGATAAGAGTTACTCCGTAAAGGACACCGGTAAGTATACACAGAACCAGATAGAATCCACAGCAGCCACGACGGATCAGAGTAGTGACCCGTTGAAAAATGCGGCAGCAGCCACGGAGAAAGATCTGGATGAACTTCGGGTTACCGTAGGAACCGGGGATGACATGACGACGATGACATATGGTGCTTATCTGCGTTATCTGGAGTTAGGCAGCCTGGGAGTCGGATAGAGAGCAAAGAAAGGAAATAATACGAATGAACATTTGGCATGATATTGATGAAAAGAGAATTTCTTCCTCAGATTTTATAGCAACCATTGAAATCTCCAAGGGAAGCAAGAAAAAATATGAACTGGATAAAGAGACGGGCTTGATTATTTTGGACCGTATTTTGTATACATCCACCCATTATCCGGCAAATTATGGATTTATTCCAAGAACATTAGGTGATGACAAGGATCCACTGGATGTGCTGGTGATTTGTTCTGAGGATATTGAATCCCTGTGTCTGGTTCGCTGTTATCCGATTGGTGTAATGTACATGCTGGATAACGGAGCAAACGACGAAAAGATCATTGCAATCCCATACAACGATCCTATGTACAATATCTATACAGATATTGAGCAGCTTCCAAGCCACATTTTTGAGGAAATCCAGCATTTCTTCAGTATTTACAAAGACCTTGAGCAGAAAGAGACGGCTGTTAAAGAGTTTGGCGGCCCGGCAGAAGCCATTGAAGTTATTGAGCAGTGTATTGCCAATTACAACAAGGTATACGGAAGCAAGAAATAATAAATGGGAACGATCCCGGAGGGGTGAGTGACGGTGAGAGAAGAGCAGCGTTTTAAACTGATGATCGAAGAGCCGGATGCGGTTCGGTGCCGGAAGTGTTCTGGTGCTATGATCTACACCAAGCGCGAGATTTACCAGTGTGAGCGGTGTGGTGCCACTTATCTTTCGAACTTTGGAAGAGTGAAAGAATGTCTGAAAGAAAATGGCCCTATGAATCTGGTTCAGTTGTCGGAGGCTACCGGTCTGGAACGGAGAATAATATCTGGATTTGTGCGGGAGGGCCGTCTGCAGCTGGCAGGAGGCAGTCATGGCAATGTAACACTTGCGAAATAATTACATAAAAGTTAAGAAGAGAGAGCGAAATATTTCGCTCTCTTTTTAAATTGTTACAGAAAGAAAAATGTTACAAAATAATTTCTACAGTTGCAGAATTGGAAAAAGTGTTGTATAATAGGCATTGTGTTCGTCTTATGGGGATGGATACAGACAAAAAGGGATAGAAAATTGTAACAAAAAATGTAACAAATCAGTAACAGATTGGAGAAGGAAATGAATAAGAAAGTTCGTCAATTGGTGGGGATTTATAGCGTGATCGCAGGAATGACTCTGGCAGGACTGGCGCCACAGGCACCGGTAAGGGCAGAAGCAGAAGTGGCAACAGGAGGAGCCATCAACCAGCCGTCTGATACGGCAGAACCGGCTGTGACACCGACGCCAACAGTAACTCCGACACAGACACCGGCGGCTTCCGATCAGAAAAAAGATAACTGGACCGTAAAATTAAAAAAATGTTCCCATCCTAAAAAGATCACCAAGGGTGCAGGTTTTAAAGTAAAAGGAACATTGAAGGCCAGTAAGAAAATGAAAACAGTAAAGGCATCCATCTTGAATGAAGAGGGAGACAGTGTTTGTACAAAGAAGATTAAAGTCAACAAGAAGAATTGTTCTCTGGCGAAAGTAGACAAGTCTATGAAGTTTGGCAAACTAAAAGAAGGAAGTTATTCTTATGTGGTAGAAGCTACCAATACTTCCCGGAATAAAAAGACAGTGATCGATGATGATTTTACCGTAAAAAAAGGAAAATGGACCAGTCCTGTCAAAGGTGGCAACTGGGGTGACGGATGGCACTGTCGTTGTTCTACCCACGGTGGCAGACATTATGGATGGGATGCCAGAGGCGGTGGAAGAACCATTTACAGTGTGGCAGACGGTACAGTCGTATATGCCAAGTATCATGCGGCTAGTTCCAAAGCATCTTTTGGTAAATTGATCATTGTATATCATGGAAACGGTATCTATTCCTATTATGCGCACTGCTCTTCCTTTAAAGTAAAAGTGGGAGACAAAGTGATAGCGGGAGATAAAATTGGTATAACCGGATCTACAGGCTATGCATTTGGCAGCCACCTGCATTTTGAAATGAGAAAAGGACCGGCTTTCAGCGGTTCATATAACGGATATAAATTGTTGGATAAATATACATACAGACAGTTTAACCCAGGCACCAAGATCAAGAGATAGTAAGAAAAAAGAAGTTCCATCTGTCTGGGAAAAGAGTGAATGAAGCTCTTTTCCCGGACTGGTGGAACTTTTTTGTATTATAATAAATTTTTCAGGGCCAGCTGATATAAGGTTTCGCTCTGTTTTTCCCAGTTTTCGCAGACCCGGATAGCATCTTCTTCTTTGGGAACATCGATTTCCAGACGGAACATCATATGTTTTCCGTCCTTCAAACTGCAGGAAGCCAGATAAGTTCCGTGGTCTGTCGGGTTGTAATCACTGACAAGAGAAGTCTCATTGATGATCTCAATCTTATGTTCAGCCAGATAAGCATCAATCTCAGAACAGATTTCAGCGGAAAGCTGGCTGCCGAAGAGAGCCAGTGTTTCGCTGCCGGCTTCTGTCAGCGTATAGTAAGATAAATGGTATGTTTCGTCTTCTGCGATAAAATCGGCATTTAACAACTCTCCCAGAGCATTCTGCAATGTGAAATAATTGGTATAACCATGACTGACAATATAGTCTGAAATGACAGTCTGGGGCAGAGGAATGCTGGTTTTTTTCAAAAAGTATAAAATAATCAGTTTATATATGGTAATGGATTCATTCGCCATGATTCATAAATTCCTTTCCTTGCCATAGATTCTTTTCTTTTAATTGGCGGTGCAGTGTATTCAGTACCTCCCGCTTGCGGCTGCTCCAGGCAGGGGCGATCAGAAGGTTCTTTGGACCGTCGCCGGTGAGCCGGTGGATTACCATATCAGGAGGGAGGATCAAAAGAGAATCTGTGATCCAGTCCAGATATTCTTCCATAGATAGAGTCCTGAATTTCCCTGCGGCATAATCGGCTGCCAGATCGGTTCCTTGCAGAACATGAAGAAGCTGCAGTTTGATCCCGTCGGAATGTACAGCGGCGGTGTGCCTTACGGTAGCCAGAAAATCCTCTTTGGATTCACCGGGCAGACCAGCGATCACATGGGTTACGACCTCAATCCCTCTCTGATGCAGAACATTCACTGCTTTATCATACACAGGCAGATCGTATCCTCGTCGGATGTAGGAAGCAGTGGAAGGATGTATGGACTGAAGTCCCAGTTCTATCATAACCGGTTTGATTTTATTACATTCCGTTAGAAGATCCAGCACATCCTCCGGCAGACAGTCCGGCCGGGTGCCTACAGAAAGCATAACAATCTGTGGATGGCGGATGGCTTCCAGAAACATAGGACGCAGTTTCTCCACCGGGGCATAGGTGTTTGTAAAAGACTGAAAATATGCAATAAAACAGGATCCCGTACTTTTTCTGGCGGAGATCCCGGCTATTCCATTTTCAATCTGTCTGGTAACCGATTCACAGCAGGGAGAGGCGAAATCCCCGGAACCGGCACCGCTGCAGAAGATGCAGCCGCCGGTTCCCAGAGTGCCGTCCCGGTTGGGACAGGTAAAACCGCCGTCCAGGGAAACTTTGTATATTTTCTCTCCAAATCGTTTTTTTAATTCATAGTCCAGAGAATGATAAGGCTTTTCGCCCCAGCGCTGCACACTCACGAAAAAACCTCCATTAGTCCGGAATGTTGGCTTTGACAGCGGCGCTTACTACATCTGCTACCCGTGGGTCAAATGCTTCCGGCATAATGTTGTCGTCGGATAATTCCTCATCCGGCACTAAAGAAGCGATAGCCAGAGCAGCAGCTAACTTCATTTCTTCTGTGATCTGAGTTGCTCTGCCTTCTAAAGCACCCTTGAAGATACCAGGGAAAGCCACCACATTATTTACCTGGTTTGGAAAATCGGAACGACCGGTTCCTACAATGCGTGCACCTGCCTTTTTTGCCAGATCCGGCATGATTTCCGGTACCGGATTTGCCATGGCAAAGAGGATCGCATCTTTATTCATAGAAGCAACCATTTCTTCGGATACGATTCCCGGAGCGGAAACGCCGACAAAAATATCTGCACCCACAAAAGCATCTGCCAGAGTACCTTCTTTTCCTTCCAGATTGGTAACTTCCATCATTTCTTTCTGCATCCAGTTCAGATTCTTGGAGCTTTTGCTCAGGATGCCGCTTTTGTCACACAGAGTCACATCTTTGAATCCGTAACGCAAAAGCAGCTTCGTAATGGCGATACCGGCGGAACCGGCACCATTTACGATGACTTTGCAGTTTTCTTTTTCTTTGCCTACGACTTTCAGTCCGTTGATGATACCGGACAGTACCACGATGGCGGTTCCGTGCTGGTCATCATGGAAAACAGGAATGTTCAGGAGTTCTTTCAGACGGCTCTCAATCTCAAAACAACGGGGAGCGGAAATGTCCTCCAGGTTGATGCCGCCAAAAGCAGGAGCTATATTTACTACGGTGCGGATGATTTCCTCTGTGTCCTGTGTATCAAGACAGATTGGGAAGGCATTTACCCCGCCAAACTCCTTAAAGAGAACAGCCTTTCCTTCCATAACAGGCATAGCTGCCTCGGCACCGATATTTCCCAGTCCCAGTACGGCACTTCCGTCGGAGACAACGGCAACGGTGTTGCTTTTGATTGTATATGTATAAGCTTGTTCTTTATCTTCTGCGATCACTTTACAAGGTTCTGCCACACCGGGTGTGTAAGCTAACGCCAGATCCTCACGGCTCTTTACATGGCATTTGGGAGTGGTGTCGATCTTACCATTCCATTCTTTGTGAAGCTGCAATGCTTTTTCATTTTGAGTCATAAAATTAAACCTTCCTTTACCAAAATATTCTTCCTTTAATCATACCACTTTATAATAAGAATCTCAATAAATTTCTCTTGTGCTTTTTCAGAAAAGTCGTTACAATATAGATAATAATGTGCTTATAAAGGAGGGCCAATGAATATGTTTACATTGGAAGAAGCAAAAGTAAAATTAGCCGGAGCAGGTCAGGAGCATCTTCTCCAGTATTTTGATGAATTGGATGAAGCACAGCAGACTGGGCTTTTAAATCAGATCGAGGCATTGGATCTGTCTTTGCTGGACTTGATCAAAGACGGCGTAAAGGAAGTGCCAAAGGGAAAACTGGCACCGCTGGGAGCCGTGACATTAGATGAGATCAAAGAGAAAAAAGATACATATAAAAAGAGAGGGTTAGAGGCTATCAGACAGTGCCAGGTAGGAGCCGTGCTTCTGGCAGGAGGCCAGGGAACCAGACTGGGACTGGATAAGCCAAAGGGAATGCTGAATGTGGGAATCCACAAGGAACTGTATCTTTTTGAGCAGCTGGTAAACAACTTGATGGAAGTAGTAAAGGAAGCAGATGCCTGGGTTCCTCTGTTTGTGATGACCAGTGAAAAAAATAATGCAGATACCGTAGCCTTTTTCAAGGAAAAGGATTATTTTGGCTACAACAAAGACTATGTATTTTTCTTTGTGCAGGAAATGGCACCATCTGTCGGCTATGACGGCAAGATTCTGATGGAAGCAAAAGACCGTCTGTCTACTTCACCAAACGGCAACGGTGGCTGGTTCTCTTCTTTAGTGAAGGCAGGACTGCTTGACAAGATCAATGAATTAGGAGTAAAATTCTTAAATGTGTTTGCAGTAGATAATGTTCTTCAGAAAATGGCTGACCCGGTCTTTGTGGGAGCTACTCTGGAGGCAGGCGCTGTGTGCGGATCCAAGGTAGTAGCCAAGGCGGATCCGAATGAAAGAGTCGGCGTACTTTGCCTGGAAGATGGCAGACCATCTATTGTAGAATATTATGAAATGACAGACGAGATCATTCACTCCAGAGATGACAAGGGAAACTTGTTGTATAATTATGGAGTTATTCTGAATTATCTTTTTGATGTAAAAACATTGACAGACATTTTGAATCGTTCTATGCCAACCCATGTTGTAGAGAAGAAAATTCCATATATCAATGAAAAAGCAGAACTTGTGAAGCCACAGGAACCAAATGGCTACAAGTTTGAGACACTTGTGCTGGATATGATCCATATGATGGATAACTGCTTATCTTTTGAAGTAGAGCGTGAGCATGAATTTGCTCCGATCAAAAATGCTACCGGTGTGGATTCCCTGGAGAGTGCAAGAAAATTGATGGAGAAAAATGGAATTGAGTTGTAAAAAGATGCCTGTTGTGTGCTAAGAGGAGGAATACATGGACTTAACAAAAATGACATTGGCACAACTGAAGGAAGTTGCAAAGGAAAAGGGAATGAAGGGCGTCAGTACACTGAAAAAGCAGGAACTGATGGAACGCATTCAGGAAACCCTTTCTCAGGGACAGGAGAAAGCGCCGGCAGCGGAGAAAAAACCGGACAAGGAGAAGGTGCAGGCCGCAGAAAGAATGCCGGAACGGGAAAAAGCACCAGAACGGGAAAAGCATGTCCAGGGAAGGTATGAGCGCGGCACACGGACGCCTCAGGCCGGCAGCTACAGAGAGTACCGGAACGATCACCGTCAGGAAAACAGAGGTGAATATCGCAGTGATGGGGACAAGAAAAATACCCAGCGGACTTATAACAATAGTTATCATTACAACCGCCAGAAGAAACAGAGATACCATGACGGTTCCGATGGGCTGGTCTCCATTGTGAGAGACAAGCAGCTGGTAGATGTGCATCCGACAGAGATGAAAGAGCTGGACAGCGGTGTGACAAAAACCGGTATCCTGGAGGTGATGAGCGAGGGATATGGTTTTATCCGGTGTGACAATTTTCTGCCGGGAGACAACGATGTATATGTGGCATCCCAGTTTATCCGCCGTTTTGGCCTGCGGACAGGAGATGTGATCAAAGGAAATCTGCGGATCAATTCCCAGGGGGAAAAGTTTAGTGCCCTTTTATATATGGAGAAGGTCAACGGAAGATCACCGGCGTATCTGTATACAAGAAAACGGTTTGAAGATCTGACACCGATTTTCCCAAATGAAAGGATCCATCTGGAGACACCGGGAGTCGGTGTTTCTATGAGAATGCTGGACCTTATCGCTCCCATCGGAAAAGGACAGCGAGGTATGATCGTGTCCCAGCCAAAGACCGGAAAGACTACTTTGTTAAAACAGGTGGCGAAGGCTGTCACGAGAAATCATCCGAAGATGCATCTTATTATTCTTCTGATCGATGAGAGACCGGAGGAAGTGACGGATATTAAGGAGTCTATTGAGGGAAACAATGTGGAAGTGATCTACTCCACCTTTGACGAACTGCCGGAAAATCATAAGAGAGTGTCGGAAATGGTTATTGAGAGAGCCAAAAGACTGGTAGAAGGGGGCGAAGATGTGATGATCCTTCTTGACAGTATCACCCGTCTTGCCAGAGCGTACAACTTAACGGTGACCCCTAGTGGCCGTACATTATCCGGTGGTCTGGATCCGGCGGCGCTTCATATGCCGAAGAAGTTTTTTGGCGCAGCCAGAAACATGAGAGAGGGAGGCAGTCTGACAATCCTTGCTACCGCTCTTGTGGATACAGGAAGCCGTATGGATGATGTGGTATTTGAGGAATTCAAAGGTACCGGCAATATGGAACTGGTGTTAGACCGCAGTTTGTCGGAAAGACGGATCTTCCCGGCTATTGATATCCAGAAATCCAGTACCAGAAGAGAAGACCTTCTGCTGACTAAAGATGAGCAGGAGGCAGTAGTTAAGATCCGGAAGGCGCTGGGCGGCTTGAAATCAGAGCAGGCATTGGAGCAGATCTTAGATCTTTTCAAACGTACGAAGAACAACGAAGAGTTTATTGAGACGGTGAAAAAGATGCATTTAAGATAAAAATGCCAAAAAATGCGAAAAATAATCAAAAAGTACTTGCAATTTTTGAATCAACATGATACAATGAGCAAGCAGTTTTTTGAGAAAGACAATTATCCTTTTTCATAAATAAAGGAAAATATAAGTTGTGAGGTGAAATGATAATGAGAGAGGGAATTCATCCAGAATACTATCAGGCAAAGGTAGTTTGTAACTGTGGCAATGAATTTGTAACAGGATCCACAAAAGAGGATATCCATGTTGAAGTTTGTTCCAAGTGCCATCCTTTTTACACAGGACAGCAGAAATCCGCTTCTGCTCGTGGTGCGATTGAGAAGTTCAACCGCAAGTATGGCTTGAAATAATGAAACGAAAAATGAGAGCAGAGCTGCGAAGGTGGCTCTGCTTTTTTTCGCAAATGGAGTTTTTTGCGAGAAAGGAGGCTGTATGAAATATTCGGGCATTGGCGGACAGGCTGTGATCGAGGGCGTTATGATGCGTAACGGCAAACAGTGTGCTGTGGCAGTCCGCAAACCGGACGGTGAGATCGAAGTAAAGAAAGAAACGGTAACCAGTCTCAGAGACCGTTATGCCATTGCCAGAGTACCGGTGATCCGGGGAATTGTCAGTTTCGTGGAGTCTCTTTCTTCCGGCATGAAGACTTTGAATTATTCCGCTTCTTTTTATGAGGAAGAGGAAGAAAAGCAGGAAAAAACGGAAGAAGAGAAAAAGAAGCAGGAAAAGAAAGACAGTATCCTGACAGGGATTGTCATGGTGGTGTCAGTATTTTTGGCACTGGCCGTTTTCCTGGCACTTCCGTATCTGGTTTCAGAATTATTGCGCTACCGGATCCCGTCGCCCCAGCTTAGAGGGCTGCTGGAAGGTGTGATCCGTGTGATCTTGTTTGTGGCCTATGTAAAACTTATATCTTTGATGGAAGATATTCACAGGGTGTTTATGTACCATGGTGCAGAGCATAAGTGTATCAACTGCATCGAAAACGGCATGGACCTGACGGTGGAAAACGCAAGAAAGTCCTCTACCGCCCACAAACGGTGCGGGACCAGTTTTTTACTGATCGTTATGTTTGTCAGCATTTTGCTGTTTATGTTTATTGTAGTAGGCAATGTATGGCTTCGGATGCTTTTGCGTATCCTGTTGATCCCGGTGATCGCAGGATTGTCCTTTGAATTTATCCGTTATGCCGGAAACCACGACAATGCTTTGGTACGGGTCCTCAGTAAGCCGGGAATGTGGCTTCAGTCACTGACTACCAAAGAACCGGATGATTCCATGCTGGAAGTTGCGATTGCCTCGGTAGAAGCAGTGTTTGACTGGAAGAGTTTTGTCCGGGGAGAGACGGAGAAAGAAGAGGCGGCCCAAGATGACGAGGAAGAGATCGAGGTTCTTGCTCTGGATGAGGATGAGGATGATGAGATTCTCAATGCTCTGGATCGTTATTTTGAAGCACCGGGAAAGGCAGAGAAAGAGTCATGACCTTGCAGCAGATGTTACAGTGGGGCGCAGGCTGGCTGAAAGAACGGGAAGTGCCGGAGGCAGATCTGAATGCCTGGTATTTGTTGGCGGACTGCTTTCAGATGGAACGAAGCGGTTATTTTCTGCATCAGGAAGAAGAGGCGGATGCCGGGAAAGAAAAGAAATTCCGACAGATGATAGAGAAACGCGGCCAGAGGATTCCGCTGGAATACATTCTTGGGTATACGGAATTTATGGGACTTAAGTTTGAAGTGGATTCCCATGTGCTGATCCCGAGACAGGATACAGAATGTCTGGTAGAACAGGTGCTGCCGTTTTGTCCGGGGAAAAAGGTGCTGGATCTTTGTACCGGATCCGGGTGTATCGGGATCAGTCTGGCAGTTCTTGGCGGACCCGCTGCAGTGGTGCTGGCAGATGTCTCCGGGGAAGCGTTGAAAGTGGCGGAGAAAAATGCAGAAAACCATGGAGTTAAGCCTGTTTTCTGTCAGGGAGATCTGTTTGAAAATGTCCCGGCAGACTTATTTGATGTGATTGTGTCCAATCCACCTTACATTGCGTCCGAAGAGATACAAAAACTGATGCCGGAAGTTCAGGATCATGAGCCGGTGCTGGCGCTGGATGGTAGAGAAGACGGATTGTATTTTTACAGAAAAATTATAGAGTTAAGTCCTTCCCACCTTGCAGACCAGGGAATGCTGGCTTTCGAGATCGGATACGATCAGGGAGAGAGCGTAGCAGAACTCATGAGAAAAAAAGGATTTCAACAGGTAGAAGTGAAAAAAGATCTGGCCGGACTGGACCGGATCGTGACAGGGCATATATGCCATAATGGAGGTTAATATGTTTGATAAATTAGAAGATACCCTTCTTCGTTATGAAGAAGTTTTAAATGAATTAAGCGAACCGGATGTACTCAATGATCAGAGCCGGTACCAAAAACTGATGAAAGAACAATCAGATCTGGAACCTATCGTGACAAAGTACAAAGAGTACAAGGCAACGAAAGCGGGCATCGAAGACAGTCTGGCTATGCTGGAAGAAGAAAGCGATGAGGAAATGCGGGAACTTGCCAAGGAAGAATTGAACGAGTGCAAGCAGAAGATCGAGGGCATCGAAAATGAATTAAAGATTCTCCTTCTGCCGAAAGATCCGAACGATGACAAGAATGTAATCGTGGAGATCCGTGCCGGTGCCGGTGGAGATGAGGCGGCACTGTTTGCAGCAGATCTGTACCGTATGTACTGTAAATTTGCAGAGAAGAACCGCTGGAAGATTGATACGATGAACTCCAATGAAAACGGAATTGGCGGATTCAAGGAAATTGTATTTATGATCAACGGTCTGGGGGCTTATTCCAAGCTGAAATACGAAAGCGGTGTGCACCGTGTACAGCGTATCCCGGCTACTGAATCCGGTGGCCGTATCCATACTTCCACTGCTACCGTGGCGATCATGCCGGAAGTAGAAGAGGTAGAAGTGGAACTGGATCTGAATGACTGCCGTTTTGATGTGTTCCGTGCATCCGGAAACGGTGGACAGTGTGTCAATACAACTGACTCAGCCGTGCGTCTGACCCATATTCCTACCGGTATTGTGATTTCCTGTCAGGATGAAAAGTCCCAGCTGAAAAATAAGGATAAGGCACTGAAAGTACTCCGTGCCCGTCTGTATGAGCTGGAGTGTGCCAAGGCGCATGATGCGGAGGCAGAAGAACGCCGGAGCCAGATCGGAACCGGTGACCGTTCAGAAAAGATCCGCACATATAATTATCCGCAGGGAAGAGTCACAGACCATCGTATCAAACTGACTCTTCACAAACTGGATTCCATTATCGGCGGAGATCTGGAAGAACTGCTTGACAGTCTGATCGCAGCCGACCAGGCGGCCAAACTGGCTAAGATGAGTGAAAATTAGAGGTGATAACCGTGGAACAAAGATTGCTTCAGGCTATGTTTCTTTATGACAAAGGAGATCCCAAGCGGATCCAGCATTTTGTCAAAGTCTATGAATTTGCCAAGTATATCGGAAAAGGCGAAAAATTAGATGAAAAAACCTATAAAACATTAAAATTGGCAGCCATCGTACATGATATCGGAATTCACAAAGCGGAGAAGAAATACGGTCAGTGCGGTGGAAAACTCCAGGAAAAAGAAGGACCGCCGGAGGCGGAAAAACTTTTGAAAAAACTGGGAGCAGACCGGGAAATCATTGACCGGGTATGCTATCTGGTGGGACATCACCATACATATACAGAGATTGATGGTCTGGATTACCAGATACTCATTGAGGCCGATTTTCTGGTAAACCTGTATGAAGACGGCGTGGATCAGAAGGCGGTAAGAGCTGCCTATGACCGGATATTTAAGACAGACACAGGCAGGGATGTATGCCGTCTGATGTTTGATCTGTAAATACGAGTAATATTTCGTGAAAATCATCTGGATTTACAACCTTTTTTTCGTCAGAATGACAAAAAAATAACAAAATGAAAAAAAACATTGAATTAATAGACGATTGCCTATATAATAGAATCGTATTAATTTGAAAAAGATGTCGAAAGGAGTTCGTTATGAGCGAAAATACTTGTCTTGAGAAACAGCCTATCACAGATGAGCTGCTTCAGAAAATGGACGCATATTGGCGTACCGCTAACTATTTGTCAGCAGGACAGTTGTACTTGTTGGACAACCCATTGTTGCGTGAGCCGCTTACAATGGATATGGTTAAGAAAAAAATTGTTGGTCACTGGGGAACAGTACCTGGACAGAACTTTGTCTGGACACATTGTAACCGTGTGATCAAGAGATATGATCTGGACATGATTTACATTTCCGGTCCTGGTCATGGTGGAAACTTCCAGATCGCTAACACATACATCGAAGGAACATACAGCGAGATCTATCCTAACATTTCTGAGGATATTGAAGGTATGCAGAAGATGTTCAAACAGTTCTCATTCCCATGTGGAGTACCAAGTCACTGTGCACCAGAGACTCCAGGATCCATCAACGAGGGTGGAGAACTTGGCTATTCAGTCGCTCATGCTTTCGGTGCTGTATTTGATAACCCAGACCTTATTGCAGTTCCTGTAGTAGGAGATGGTGAGGCAGAGACAGGCCCACTGGCAACTTCCTGGCAGTCAAATAAATTCCTGAACCCAATTACAGACGGTGCCGTTCTTCCTATTCTTCATATGAATGGATACAAGATTAGCAACCCTACTGTATTTGCACGTATGTCTCATGAAGAAGTAGAGAGCTTCTTTAAGGGATGCGGATGGGATCCAATCTTCGTAGAAGCATCAGATGAGATGAACCCTGGTATTGATCCGGAAGATCACATCGCTATGCACAGAGCTATGTGCGAAGCTATGGACAGCTGTATTGAGAAGATCAAAGAGATCCAGAAGAATGCTCGTGAGAACAACGATGCTACAAGACCAGCTTGGCCTATGATCGTTCTTCGTACACCAAAAGGATGGACAGGTCCTAAAGTAGTAGACGGATTGAAGATCGAGGGATCTTTCCGTGCTCACCAGGTACCAATGTCTATGGAAAAACCAGAGCATTTGGAGCAGTTGAAAGAGTGGATGCTCAGCTACAAGCCAGAAGAACTCTTCAACGAAGATGGTAGTGTTAAAGATGAAATTAAAGAAATGACTCCAAAGGGAAATGCCCGTATGGGAGCTAACCCACATGCAAATGGTGGATTGCTTCTGAAAGACCTTCGTCTTCCAGACTTCCGCAAATATGGAGTAAAAGATGTAGAACCTGGTAAGACACAGGCTCAGGATATGATCGAGCTTGGTGCTTATGTTCGTGACATCTTTGAATTAAATAAAGAGAACAAGAACTTCCGTATCTTTGGACCAGATGAGTCTATGTCCAACCGTCTGTATCATGCATTTGAAGTAGAGAATCGTCCTTGGAATGCAAATATGTACAGCGATGATGACAACCTTGCTACAAACGGCCGTATCATGGACGGTATGCTTTCTGAGCATATGTGCGAGGCTTGGCTGGAAGCTTACTTGTTGACAGGTCGTCATGGATTCTTCGCTTCTTACGAAGCATTCATCCGTGTAGTAGACTCTATGGCAGCACAGCATGCTAAATGGATCAAAGTTACAAACCAGCTTTCCTGGAGACAGCCAATCGCTTCTTTGAACTTTATCCTTACTTCTAATGTATGGCAGCAGGATCACAACGGATTTACACATCAGGACCCAGGATTCCTGGATCACCTTGCTAACAAGAAAGCAGATGTTGTTCGTATGTATCTGCCACCAGACGCTAACTGTCTGTTGTCTTGCTTCGATCATTGTATCAAGAGCAAGAACTATGTAAACGCAATCGTTGCTTCTAAGCACCCAAGCAAACAGTGGCTGACAATGGAGCAGGCTGTTAAACACTGTACACAGGGTATCAGTGTTTGGGAATGGGCAAGTAACGACCAGAACGAGGAGCCAGATCTGATCATGGCATGTTGTGGTGATACTCCTACACTGGAGACACTGGCAGCAACAACAATTCTTCGTGACGCTATGCCTGAGTTGAAGATCCGTGTTATCAATGTTGTAGACTTGTTCAAACTTGAGTCTGACAGCAGACATCCACATGGACTTTCTGATCGTGAGTATGATGCATTGTTTACAAAAGATACACCAGTTATCTTTGCATTCCACGGATATCCAACTCTGATTCACGAGTTGACATTCGAGAGAACAAACAAGAATGTATCTGTTCATGGATATTTAGAGGAAGGTACGATCACAACTCCATTCGATATGAGAGTTCAGAACCAGATCGATCGTTTCAGCCTGGTAAAAGATGCTATTATGCACTTACCACAGTTAGGAAACAAAGGTTCCTTCTTGATTCAGCAGATGAACGACAAACTTGTTGCTCATAAGCAGTACATTGCTGAGTACGGACAGGATCTTCCAGAAGTTCGTGAGTGGGAGTGGCACTAAGAAACAACCACTGACAATATGTAATTTAGGGGGCCATCTTATGGGTGGCCCCTTTTACTTTTTATAAGATAGTTGAGAAGAAGATGGAATCAGTATATGAAATGAAGAAAATTGCTGTCATGCACAGCGATTTTAAGGAAAAGTTCGGGATACCAAGACAGAGCGGACTGGTAGAAGAACTGGAATCCTATATTGTTTTTGAACCGGAATACAGAAATCCGGATGCCCTGAGAGGGTTGGAAGGATTTTCACATATATGGATCTTGTGGCTTTTTTCTAAAAATAGAAGAGATCATTTTTCTCCTACAGTCCGGCCTCCCAGGCTGGGCGGAAATAAACGGATGGGGGTATTTGCTACGAGGTCGTCTTTTCGTCCCAATTCCATTGCGATGTCCAGTGTGGAGATCTGCGGGATACAGTATCATACAGACCGGGGACCGGTGATCCGGGTAAAAGGTGCGGACCTTTTGGATGGTACGCCCATTCTGGATATAAAACCCTATATACCGGCGGTGGACAGCCATCCGGATGCCAGAGAAGGCTTTGCGGCAGTGAACAAGGAATACGAACTAACTGTAGAAGTGCCGGAAAGATGGCAGAAAGTGGTGGAATCGGAAAAGTACCGGCCGCTTCTTGGTGTATTGGCGCAGGATCCCAGACCGGCCTATAAAGAGGACGAAGAAAGAGAGTATGGAATGATGTTTGCGTCTTATGAAGTAAAGTTTATTGTAAAAGGCCATACTCTGACTGTTACACAAATTGTAAAGATAAAATGATATTAAAATGTCAATACTATTTTTTGGAACGGATAGTCTTGACAAGCCTTTTAAATGATATATAATAAATAATTGAGGAACGGATAAAATCCTATCAAGATAATAGGAATTGCATAGAAATAGATTGGAGGTTCGATATGAGCAAGTTGATTTACATGGACAATGCAGCTACGACGGCTGTGAAACCGGAAGTTTTTGAAAAGATGAAACCGTATTTTATGGAGAATTATTCCAATCCTTCCAGTGTATATAGTTTTGCAGGAGAAGCTAAAAAGGCAGTGGATGATGCCAGAGACATAATTGCCGGTGCGTTAAATGCCAAAGCGGCAGAGATTTATTTTACCGGTGGCGGCAGTGAGGCTGACAACTGGGCCATCAAAGCCACAGCAGAAGCTTATAAAAATAAAGGAAAACATATTATTACATCAGCGATTGAGCATCATGCAGTTTTGCACACCTGTGGATGGCTGGAGAGACATGGATATGAAGTGACATATCTGCCGGTAGATGAAAATGGAACCGTCTCACCGGAGAAGGTAGAAGAAGCAATCCGTCCGGACACGATTTTGATCTCCATTATGTTTGCAAACAACGAGATCGGAACCATTGAGCCAATCAAAGAGATTGGTGAGATTGCCGAGAAACATGGTGTATTATTTCACACCGATGCGGTGCAGGCATTTGGTCATGTGCCGATTGATGTACAGGAAATGCACATTGATATGCTCAGTGCCAGCGGACATAAGTTCCATGGACCAAAGGGCATTGGCTTTATGTATATGAGAAACGGATTAAAACTGGGATCCTTTATTCATGGTGGAGCCCAGGAACGCTCCCGTCGTGCCGGAACACACAATGTACCGGGAATTGTAGGAATGGGAGAGGCAGCACGGATTGCCATGGAACAGTTAGAGGCAAATGCAGTCAAAGAGACAGAAGTAAGAGATTATCTTATTGCCCGTGTAGAAAAAGAAATTCCATATATTAAAGTGAACGGACATAGAGAGAACCGTCTTCCAAACAACATCAACATCTGCTTCCGTTTTATTGAAGGAGAGTCACTTTTGATCATGCTGGATCAGAAGGGAATCTGTGCATCCAGTGGTTCTGCCTGCACCAGCGGATCTCTGGACCCGTCACATGTGCTTTTGGCCATTGGACTTCCACACGAGATTGCACATGGTTCACTTCGACTGACTATTTCTGAAGATACCACCAAAGAAGACGCAGATTTCGTAGTAGACAATCTGAAGAGTATTGTAGAGAGACTGCGCAGTATGTCACCATTATACGAGGATTTTGTAAAGGAGAATAAATAATGTACAGTGAAAAAGTTATGGATCATTTTTCCAATCCGAGAAATGTGGGCGAGATTGAGAACGCCAGCGGTGTAGGAACAGTGGGAAATGCAAAATGCGGCGATATTATGAGAATGTATCTGGATATCGACGAAGATACAAAGATCATTAAAGAGTGCAAGTTCAAGACTTTTGGATGTGGTGCAGCGGTAGCTACCAGCAGTATGGCCACAGAACTTGTAAAAGGAAAGACCATCTATGAAGCGCTTGAAGTAACCAATAAAGCGGTTATGGAAGCACTGGATGGACTTCCACCGGTAAAAGTACATTGCTCTCTGCTGGCAGAGGAAGCAATCCATGCAGCATTGTGGGATTATGCAGAAAAACATGGCATCAAGATAGAAGGTCTTGAAAAGCCAAAGGCAGATATTAATGATGAAGAATAAGACAGTTGTGGTAGGCATGTCCGGCGGGGTAGATTCCTCTGTGGCTGCCTATCTTTTAAAAAAACAAGGATATGATGTGATCGGTGTGACGATGCAGATCTGGCAGGAGGAAGATGCCTGCACCCTGGAACATGAGGGGGGATGCTGTGGTCTCAGCGCCGTGGAAGATGCCAGAAGGGTAGCAAACCAGTTGGGGATTCCCTATTATGTAATGAATTTTCGCAAAGAATTTCAGGAAAATGTTATTGACTATTTTGTAAAAGAATACCGTCAGGGGCGCACACCAAATCCGTGCATTGCCTGCAACCGGTATGTAAAATGGGAATCCATGCTGCATAAAAGTCTGGCTATCGGAGCCGATTACATAGCGACTGGACACTATGCCAAAATAGAGAGATTGGAGAATGGCAGATATGCACTTCGCCGATCTGTTTCGGTGCGCAAAGACCAGACCTATGCTTTGTACAATTTGACCCAGGAACAGTTGTCCCGTACTTTGTTTCCGGTGGGAGATTATGAAAAGGAAAAGATCCGCGAGATTGCTGAGCGGGAAAATCTGCTGGTAGCACATAAACCGGACAGCCAGGATATCTGTTTTGTGCCGGACGGAGATTATGCCTCTTTTGTAGAGACAGAAACAGGCGTCAAAGAAAAAGAGGGAAATTTCGTAGATCTGGAGGGAAATGTTCTGGGAATCCACAAGGGGATCGGACATTACACCATTGGACAGAGAAAAGGTCTCGGTATCGCATTTGGAGAACCGGTGTTTGTGGTTCAGATACGGCCGGATACTAATGAAGTGGTACTGGGAAAAGGAAGCGATGTGTTTACCGATCATCTGGAAGCATGCAAGATAAATTGTATGGCTGTGGATCATTTTGAAGAGGGCCAGGAAGTAATAGCCAAGATCCGATATAGTCATGGGGGAGCCAGAGCTGTCATTACCGGTGTAGGAAAAGACTCGCTTTCCTTATCTTTCCCGGAACCGGTAAGAGCTGTTACACCGGGACAGGCACTGGTGCTTTATGACGAGCAGTATGTACTGGGCGGTGGAACCATCGTGAGATGATCAGATCCATCCGCCATCCAAAGTGATGATCTGGCCGGTGAGGTAAATAGGAGCCTGGGCAAGAAGAAAGGCCATTTCACCGACTTCTTCCGGATTTCCCATACGGCCAGCCGGAATCTCATCACAGATTTCCTGGATCTCATCCGGGGAAAAACACTGGTTCATCGGTGTGTCGATGATACCACACGCCAGCGCATTGACAGCGATGCCGCTGGGAGCCAGTTCTTTTGCCAGTGCTTTTGTAAAAGCATTGATGCCGCCTTTAGTGGCTGAATACGCAACTTCACAGGACGCACCTACATTGCCCCATACGGAGGAAATGTTCAGGATGCGTCCTTTTTGTTCCCGGATCATATAAGGAACGATGGCACGGCTGCAGTAAAAAGTGGATGAAAGATTAGCATCCAGAATCTCTGACCATCCTTCATTGGATTCTTCTGTAATCAGTCCTACATGGGAAATGCCGGCACAGTTTACAAACAGGTCAACATTGCCGAGAAGATCCATAGCCTGTTTGATCAGATTGTCAACGGTGGAAGGATTGCCAAGGTTGCCACGCAGTGCCAAAGGAGAGCAAGTGCGTTTTTGTAGTTTATCGAGACTGTCGGCGGATTTGTTGCCAAGCAGAACAACACGGTATCCTCCATCTGCCAGACGGCGGGCGATGGCACTTCCGATGCCACCGGTGGCGCCGGTAATAATTGCATTCAGCATAAAAATTCCTCCAAATCAATAAGATATAAAAATATCTTTTTTATTTCTGACATCTATTGTAGTCGATTATGGGACAAGATTCAAGACACAATTGCACAGGATCCCGATCAAAATACCAGAAATAAGACCGGCAAAATAAAGAAGAGGGGCATAGTAAATCAGTGCCGGGAAACCCACCAAAAGACCAGCGGTTATAAATTGTCCCAGGTTGTGGCAGATACCGCCGGCAGCACTGACACTGACCGGGGCCAGGGAGGTTTTTCTTTTTATAAGAGTCATAACAAACAGACTTAACAGACTGCCTGCCAGGCTGTACAGCAAACTGAAGAGACTTCCAAATGTAAAGGCATTCAAAATAATCCGAAGAAGGGAAACGAGCAAAGCGTCCCTGAAATTTCTCCGGTATAGAACGATCACAGTGATCACATTGGCAAATCCCAGTTTCATGCCGGGAACCGGCATGGGAATGGGAAAAAGATTTTCCAGGTAGCCGAAGATAAACGCTAAAGCCACATAGATGGATAATTCCGCCACCGCGCGGATAGAACGATGCTTCAAAAGAGCTCCTCCTTTCTGAAATCTGACTGTCAGTGGACAACAGCGTCCGGTGTGTCGCCTTCGTTTTTCCCGGAGCCTGCTTCAATCTGCAGTACCAGTTTGTTGGGAAGGCAGACAATACTTTGTCCTGCCCGGGAGATGGAGCCGGTATTTACACAAGTGTGATCGCCGCAGTCGGCCTGTTCCATCGTAACAAGTCCGTCCTGGATCCGGAATACATTGGTATGTCCCTGATGAGAAGAAACGGTCCGGGTTATATTCTGATCCAGAGAAAGCGTCTCGATCACTTTGCCGTTTTGCCGCACAATAAGGGAAAGTGATGAGTGGCTTTTATCAGGAACAAAATACAGGCACCACATAAGGATCATGCCTGATAGAGAAAGAAAGATGAGAAAAAATATATCCTTTTTTTTTATGCCTGTCAATTTCAAAACCTCGCAAAATTTTAATTACTACATATTTTAATGGAAAAGATACAATCTTTCAATGCTTGTATAATTGAAAGCAATCTGCTATAATAAAAAGACATGTGCAAACACAAAACAATTTCGTGTGTTGGAGGATAGAATGAAGAAAAAAAGTATTGGAATGATTATCCTAAGGAATTTTTTAAAAACACTGGGGGTTATGCTTTTATTTGTTGTGGTAGGAGTGCTTAGTTATTATCTTACCATGCTGTATTACAACAAGACCGGCCGGACAGAGCGCAGTACTCAGTATACCCATGCAATTACGGTAAATACAGGAAACGAGTCCAGCAATCTGATCTACAGCTATGATGAAAAGACAAAAAAGATCAAGGCAGTAGTACTGGAACTATTTGACGAAAATACAAAGAATCTTTCTTATGTGACGATTCCTGCCAATACCCAGATCACTATATCGACAGATACTTACAGCGATCTGATCAAAGTCAGCCAGAAATTGCCGCAGGTGGCAAAACTGTCAGATATAAATGAATATTTCACCGGTGATGTGGCATATGAGTATGGTATTTTGATCCTGCAGGACACCATGGATGTGGACATCGGATATTTCACAGCTATGCCGACAGAAGAGTTTGATAAATATTTTGAGAAAAAATCGGACAAGGAGCCTTTGTACAAACCGGCGGCTTCTGTTTTGGCCAAATTAAAGGACAAAGGGGATGTTGAAGATCTTATGGACAGCTGCTGGGATAATCTCATCAGTGATACTACTCTGTCCCAGAAACAGAAGTACGCTTCCAGTCTGGCACAGGTAAACCAGGAATACATCCGTGTCCACGGTGCTTTTGGGACAAAGACCTCCGGTGTTTTCGAACTGAATGGTAAAAAAACAAGGAAAATGGTCAATAATATATGGGAGGCAGATGCCTATACGGCACCTCAGACTGTGATCAAAGGAGATTTGTGCAAAACTTCCTCCTCCTCTTCGGCGGCTCTTGGCAAGAAGATCTGGATCGCTAACGGAAGTGCTATCAACGGACTGGCATCTTCTTATCAGAACAAGATGACAGCGGACGGTTATACTGTTACCGGAGTGGGAAATTACACCGGTATCAAACAGACGTCCACGACCATTTATGCAAAGAAAACTGAGTGGGGTAAACCACTTTTGAATTATTATAAAAATGCTGCCATTAAGTCAAAATCGGAATTGTCACAGAATCCGGACTGGCAGAGTGCGGATATCGTGGTTGTATTGGGAACCGATGCAGCATTGGAGTAGTAACTAGATTTGGAGGAGAAAGATCATGGGAACAAAAGTGCAGATCATGGATATGGAACTGGACCTTTTTACTCAGGAAACATTTCACGATGAAATAGCCTCTTATCTTGCTAACGATGTTTTGAATGTAGTCCATATGATTTCGCTGGACTACATCGATATGTATGATGAAAATGAACTGGTACAGGAAGTTATGAAAGAAGCTGACATGGTATTACCCGGGGAGAAGACGATTCTTTCCGCTCACCATGTAGAAGTGCTGGAAACCGGCGGGATGGTAGTCAGTTACCACAATCTGCTGGATCTGTGCCAGCTTTTGCAGGACCGGACATTTTATCTGGTTTTGAGAAATGAGAAAGAGGCAAAGAGTGTATTCCGGTTTATGACCAGGCATTTTAAGAATGAAAATGTTCTGGGTGTGTATGTGGCAGAGGGAGATGTGACAGAAGAAGCACTGATCAATGATATCAATATGAAGATACCGGATGTGATCCTTTTGTCTATGGACAGCACTGAGCAGGAAGAATGGATCCTGAATAATAAAAGTAAAGTAAATGCCAGAATTTGTTTTGTGGCAGGCAGTATCATGCCTCACATTATGAGAGACAATGTACATGTGCCAAATGCATTTGAAAAAATGCATCTGGGATGGATCTACCGGAGAGTAGCCAAAATCCCTAACGCTCATTTTTTTAGAAAGCGAATATTTAACCGGAAGATGGACCATTATACTACCAGAAACAAATTGTTTGGCGGTGGTAAAGATGGTAAAGACAAAGAAGAGATACAGTAAAATCAGTACCTATGGCCAGGCTGCCTTAGGTACTTTTTTTATGGCGTTGGCGGTGCGGTGGATCTATGAACCCCAGTCTATGGTTACAGGAGGGTTTTCGGGTATTGGCATTGTGTTAAACAGGATCCTGCCCATTCCGGTGTCGGTGACCACTTTGGTATTGAATATACCGCTTTTTTTATATGGCTGGAAAAAGAAGGGATTCTCATTTCTGGGAAAAAGTCTGTGGGGGATGATGTGCTTTTCCCTGTTCCTGGCAGTCCTGCCCCTTGGCACCCCCGGAGATGACAGGCTTTTAGCTGCGCTGCTTGGAGGTGGTATCAGCGGCGTGGGACTGGGACTCGTGATACGGGCCGGTGGATCTACCGGAGGCACGGATCTTCTGGGGAGCCTTTTTTGTGGCGGGAAACTGGGGTGGAGCGTATCCACGGTGATCGGTGTGCTGGATGGTGTAATCGTGCTTTGGGGAACTGTGGTATATGGACTGGAAAGAGGAATCTATTCAGTGGTGGCAGTGTTTCTCTCGGCAAAAGTGTTGGACTGGATGCTGGCAGGAGTGGATTTCGCCAAGACATTGTATATTATCACAGACAACGGAGACGGTGTGGCCGGCTGTCTGATGGAAGAACTCCTTCATGGTGTGACGGAGATAAACGGAGTTGGAAAATACTCAAAAGAACGGAAAAAGGTGCTTTTGTGTGTGGTAAAGAAAAAGGAACTGACAAAAGCGCTGGGGCTGATCAAGGAATGTGATGAAAGGGCCTTTGTCATTATCGGTGACGCCAGGGAAGTCCGGGGAGAGGGATTTACCTCTCTGTAGAAAAATATACTTTATGCAAAGTTTACAAAACTTGCTGGATTATTTATGTATTTTGTCTATGGTGTTTTGCCCGGAAATAGTGTACAATCAGAAAAGATGTTAAAGACAAAGAACCCTAGGAGGACATAAAATGGCAAGTTTATCATTAAAAAACATCAATAAAGTTTATCCTAATGGCTTCCACGCTGTTAAGGATTTTAACTTGGAGATTGAAGACAAAGAATTTATTATTTTCGTAGGTCCATCCGGATGTGGTAAATCTACTACACTTCGTATGATCGCAGGACTGGAGGAAATTTCCAGTGGTGAGCTTTGGATTGGCGACAGATTAGTAAACGATGTAGAGCCTAAAGACCGTGACATCGCGATGGTATTCCAGAACTACGCTTTGTATCCACATATGTCTGTATATGACAACATGGCATTTGGTCTGAAACTTCGTAAAACTCCAAAAGACCAGATTGACCGTCTTGTACATGAGGCTGCTAAGATCCTTGATATTGAGCATTTGTTAGACCGTAAACCAAAGGCTTTGTCCGGTGGACAGAGACAGCGTGTTGCCATGGGTCGTGCAATCGTTCGTAATCCTAAAGTATTCCTTATGGATGAGCCACTTTCCAACTTGGATGCAAAACTTCGTGTACAGATGCGTATCGAGATTTCCAAACTTCATCAGAGACTGGAAACTACTATCATCTATGTAACACATGACCAGACAGAGGCTTTGACACTGGGTACTCGTATCGTTGTTATGAAAGACGGTATTGTACAGCAGGTTGATTCTCCACTGGATCTGTACATGAGACCAAAGAACCTGTTCGTTGCCGGATTCATCGGATCTCCTCAGATGAACTTCATCGACGCTAAGGTTGTTGTAAGCGGAAGCGATGTTCTTCTTATGTTTGGTTCCAACACCATCAAACTTCCGGAGAACAAGGCTAAGAAACTCATCGAGCTTGGATATAAAGACAAGATTGTTACATTTGGTATCCGTCCGGAAGATATCAAAGATGAGGAAATGTTCATCAGCAGCTCTCCAGAGACATCTTTGGAAGCAACTGTTAAAGTATACGAGATGCTGGGTGCTGAAGTATTCCTGTACTTCACAGTAGACAACTTCGATATTACCGTTCGAGTAAATCCTCGTACAACAGCTCGTCCTGGCGATACAATCAAGATTGCACTGGATGGCTCCAAGATCCATATCTTTGATAAAGAGACACAGGAGACCATTTTGAACTAATTTCAGAATCTTTTCAGAGACACATACATAAAATAAGATAAGTGCATATATTAGGTGATTCGCTATGAAGAGGTGGATATATTTCATTTGTTTTTGTACATTGATGGTACTTGTATGTGAAGAATTGAATAAAAACCGACAGGATACAGATCCTGTTGCTATAGAGACGGGCAGTGACCAGGTTGTGGTTACTGCCCGTCTTGCATCTCAGGTAAAAAAAGAAAACCAGAGAGATAGAAAAATTGCCTATGTGACATTTGATGATGGACCCAGCTGCAATACAGAGGAGATATTACAGATCCTGCAGGAAAAGAAGGCAGTGGCAACCTTTTTCCTTATCAGTGATAATCTTACAGAAAAACGTCAGAAATCTGTAAAAAAACTTATTGCACAGGGCAACGAAGTGGGGATTCATACTGCCTGTCATGAACATGAGATCATGTATAAAAATGAGACTGCTTTCATGAAGGATTTTATGACGGCCTATGAAAAGATCGAAAAGACCACCGGAGTAAAACCAAAAGTGCAGCGTTTTCCATGGGGAAGTAACAATGGATTTGTCAGAGGATTTGTAGACAGCGCAACCGAGAAAATGCATGAGATGGGAGTGAAGAGTTTTGACTGGTCTGTGTCAGGAGAAGATGCGGTCCGTATGAATGTAAGTACGGCAGAAATTATTGCCAATGTAAAAAAGGATCTTACAAGGTTTCAGTATCCCATTATCCTTCTGCATGATTCCGGAGGAGCAAAAAACACACCGAAGGCATTGCCCCGGATCCTTGACTATATTCGTCAGCAGGGCTATGAATTCGGTGTGTTATCAGACCGGGATGAATATCAGTTTCCGAAAAAATGGAGAAAGTAACTATTCTGCCGCTGTTTCTCCGCTGTTTTCAGAAGATCCGGAAGATGCCAGTTCAGAGACAACCTGGATTCCGTTTACCTCTACCAGATCATTAATCTCGATCATCAGGTAAGGAACGCCATCGATTATTTTTGTCTCTACCAGATCTGTCCGCTGTGGATTGACGGTGACTTTCACATCCGGAGTGGCTACTTCAAATTTCTTAGGACTGGAAATATTGGCAGCCATCAGGCACTGGTCCTCCCCTACGGTTTCATCAAAGCGGGTTTCAAAGGTCTCGATCTCTTTTTCTTCTACGCCGCTTTTCATCAGGAGATGAGACATATCCTCTTTGGCCAGTGCCAGCGGTTCCGGTTCCTCGGAAGTCTCGGCCAACATCTGGTTCAGATTTTCATGGATGGTCTTGACCACTTCATAGTCGCAGTCCAATCCCAGAGATTCTTCCAGGATGTTGTTGAAAGTCTCTTTCTGGCTTTTGGCCGGGAGAGGGAGCTGGCATCCAAGAACCTCTTCGGTGATGACCGCATCCAGTTCGTCAGATTTTTTGCTGTAATACAGAAGATTATGGATATCCATGTTACGGTCGTTAAAGGCCGGGAACAAAAAGCCGGACTGAGGTGCCTCTACCACCCAGTCTCGGATGCGGTCCTGAATGTGGTTGGTCTCAGCGTTGTAACAAAGCCCCGGTTTTGTTAATTTTACCGGACAGATACAGCAGAGGATATAATCGTAAACATACTCCGAAGCGTCAAAGTTTTCCACGCCGTCCGAAGTGATCTTAGGAATATCATAAGCATCGTGGGTCAGAATGATAAAATAATTTTCCGGGTAATTATAGACGCTGATGATCTTGTCGTAAAATTCATTCAAAAGATCATCATCTGTAAGTTTGCTCTCTAAGAGTTTCATGAGAAAACGCTGGGTACCGTCTTCCTTCGTTTCCTGCTCCATAGGGAACTCCATATTTAACATAGTCTTTCCGATGGAACCGGAAAGGGTTTTACGAAAAATATCAATGTATTTAAACATTTCCTCTTCCGGAAGACTTAAAAATGCTTCTTTCAAGGTCAGTCTTTTCTGCTTTTCGGCATCTACATAGCAGCCGCACAATCTGGTGAAACTGCATTTTGTCTTGGTAAATCTTTTTTTGATTTCTGCTACTTCTTTTTTATTCATAGTAAATGTGAATCCCCCTTGTTTTTTAGCTGACCTCTATTTTATCAAGTTCCTCAGGATTTTACAAGGGAAAAGTCCAGGGGCTTTCTTTACGAACCGGCCGTAATATGTTACTATTTATCGAGAATGGAGGATGAGTATGAACTTAATTACCGTAGAAGGACTGACACATTCTTATACAGATCGAATGTTATTTAAGGAGGCTTCTTTCAGCCTGAATGAACATGAAAAAGTAGGGATCATCGGTATCAACGGAACCGGTAAATCTACTTTATTAAAAATACTGGCAGGACAGGAGATACCGGATCAGGGGACGATGATCACCAGACGGAATCTTCGCATCGCCTATCTGCCCCAGCAGCCGGAATTTGAGCCGGGAGAGACTATGCTGATGGGGGCACTGCCAAGAAAAGAAGAAATCAGTGGGAACCCTGCCGAGTACGAGGCGGATGCCAAAAGTTATCTGGGAAAACTGGGGCTTACCCAGTATGACCAGCCGGTTTCCCAGCTGTCGGGAGGACAGAGAAAAAGAGTGGCACTGGTGCGGGTGCTCCTGACGCCTTGTGATGTACTGGTGTTAGATGAGCCTACCAACCATCTGGACGGTGCTATGTCCCAGTGGCTGGAGGATCATCTGAAAAATATGAAGACAGAACTGATCATGGTAACCCATGACCGCTATTTTTTGGATAGTGTAGTAAACCGCATAGTAGAGATCGACAAAGGTTCTTTATATAGTTACAGCTGCAACTATTCCGGTTTTCTGGAGAGAAAGGCAGAGAGAGAAGAGATTGAAAAAGCCACCGAGCGTAAAAGACAGAGCGTACTGCGCAAGGAAATTGCCTGGATGCAGCGGGGAGCCAGAGCCAGATCTACCAAGCAGAAGGCACATATTGCCCGGTATGAGATGCTGCGGGACCAGGAGGCGCCGGAGCAGGACCGCCAGGTGGAGATCGTGGCAGGATCATCCAGGCTTGGGAAAACCACCATTGAGTGCGAAAACATCTGGAAAGGCTATGATGACCGCACTTTGATCCGGGATTTTACCTATAATTTTCTCCGCCATGACCGGGTAGGAATTATAGGACCCAATGGCTGTGGCAAGTCTACGCTGATCAAAATGATCGTAGGACAGGAAACGCCGGATCAGGGCCGGATCACCATAGGACAGACGGTGAAGATCGGGTATTTTTCCCAGGAAAGCGACCAGATGGACCCGGATATGCGGGTGATCGATTATGTGAAAGAAGGGGGAGAGGTGCTTCATACCAGCGAGGGAACCATGACAGCCACGGTGTTGATGGAGCGTTTTTTGTTTACAGCGGATCAGCAGTATTCCCGTATCGGCAAGTTGTCCGGTGGCGAGAAGAGGAGACTGTATCTGCTGCGGATCCTGATGGAGGCACCCAATGTACTGATCTTAGATGAGCCTACCAACGATCTGGATATTACGACATTGGCTTTGCTGGAGGATTATCTGGATGGTTTTGACGGTATCGTTCTTACCGTCAGCCATGACCGGTATTTTCTGGACCGAGTGGTAAATCGTATCTTTGCTTTTGAAGGGGGAACGATCACCCAGTACGAGGGCGGTTATACGGACTATCAGTACAAGAGCGGGGGAGAAGAGTCTTTGCAGCAGACAGGACAGGCCCCGGCAGAAGAAAAAAAGGTAAACCGCAGCAACTGGAAGGAAGGACAGGAGAAAAAGTTAAAAATGTCCTACAAGGAGCAGCGGGAATATGAAACCATTGAGCAGGATATAAACAATCTGGAAGAAAAGATACAAAGGCTGGAAGAAGAGACCCTTGCCTGCGCCACGGATTTTGTGAAATTAGGCGAGATCACAAAGGAAAAGGAAGAGGCGGAAAACCAGTTGATGGAAAAGATGGAACGCTGGGAATATCTGGAAGAACTGGCAGAGCAGATTGCAGCCGGCAAGTAAGATTGGAGGAAATAATGCATTTTACATATTGTCCGCACTGCGGAGAAAAATTGGTCCAAAAAGAAATCGGCGACGAGGGAAAGATGCCTTATTGTAAAAACTGCGAGATCCCGTTGTGGGATTCCTTTACTACCTGTGTCATCTGCGCTGTGGTAAACGAGCAGAAAGAGATTGCCCTGCTCCGCCAGAACTATGTGTCTGCTGACAGTTATGTCTGCGTGGCAGGTGTGATGAAGATGGGGGAGTCAGCGGAGAAAACAGCAGCAAGAGAAGTGGCGGAGGAAATCGGACAGAAGGCAGAGAAGATCACATTCGTAAGAAGTTTTCCTTATGAAAAAAAAGAAATGCTGATGCTTGGATACAAAGTAGAGGTAAAAAAGGAAAATCTGGTATTGTCCGGTGAAGTGGATCAGGCCCAGTGGTTTTCGATGGAAGAAGCGAGAGAAAAGTTACGGCCGGGCAGTATTGCCTGGCAGCTGGTAGATCAGGTTATCAATGAGACAATGACCGTATGGAACCAGTCAGCTACGGCAGTAGTCATCAAAGACCAGAAGGTACTTCTGGCAAGGCATACTTACGGCGGAGGTAAGGGAAAACTTATCGTGCCGGGAGGCTATCTGGAAAAGGGAGAATCCCCCGAAGAAGCGGTGCGCCGGGAATACAGAGAGGAAACAGGCGTAGAGATAAAACCGGAAGAACTCATCGGCATCCGCTTTAACCAGAGGGACTGGTACAGTGCTTTCCGGGCCGAGTATGTGGCAGGGGATCCCCGAAGTGACGGAGACGAGAACAGTGAAGTCGTGTGGGTAGATGTACAGGAGGCTATGACAAGGGAAGATGTGCCGGACCTGACAAAAAAACTCATTGCCTGTGCACTTTCAGAAAAAGAGGGATGGGAAGAAATCCCATTTCAGAGTACTACGAAAAACCAGCATTTGTATGGGAGGAGATAGGTATGGCAAAGGGGCAGAGGCAGAAACTGAAACTTTTGTATCTGAAGGATATTTTATTAGAAGAAACAGATGAAACAAAGGGGCTCACGCTGGATGAGATCATAGAAAAACTGGAGAACAGAGGAGTCAGTGCAGAGAGAAAAAGCTTGTATGATGATTTTGAACAGCTTCGTCTGTACGGTGTAGATGTGGAAATGTACCGGGACGGGCGGAAAGCTTATTATCATGTGGTGTCCGGACAGTTTGAACTGGCAGAACTGAAACTTTTAGTAGATGCCGTTCAGTCCTCTAAGTTTATAACAGCGAAAAAGTCTGACCAGCTTATTAAAAAAATCGAAAGTCTCACCAGCAAAAGACAGGCCAAGATGCTGACCAGACAGGTGTATGTGCAGCACCGGGTCAAAACCATGAATGAAACCATCTATTACAATGTAGATGAGATCCATCTGGCTATGAACGACAACAAGCAGATCCGCTTTCAGTATTTTCAGTGGGGCATACACAAGGAAATGATCCTGAAGAGAGATGGCGCTTTTTATGAGATCTCACCCTGGGGACTGTCCTGGGATGATGAGAACTATTATATGTTGGGATTTGATGAAGAGGCCGGAATCTTGAAGCATTTTCGGGTGGACAAAATGATCAAAGTCCAGGTGGCGGAAAAAGAGAGAAAAGGCCAGGAAATCTATCAGTCTCTGGATATGGCGGATTTTGCCAGAAAGCACTTTGGCATGTTTTCCGGAAAAGAAGAGACGGTGCGGATCCGATTTAAGAACTATCTGGCGGGGGTGGTCATTGACCGGTTTGGAAAAGATGTGACCCTGATAAAAGACGGAGAGGAGCATTTTACCGCCAGGGTAACGGTAGCTGTCAGTGACCAGTTCTTAGGGTGGCTCATAGCCTTTCACGGAGAGGCAAAGGTACTGTCGCCGGACTGGGTCAGCCAGCGGATGAGGGAACTGGCGGAGCAGGTACTTGAAAATCAGTGAACATTGCTTGACATACAGACAGATATAAAGGTAAAATGAACTATGTGTAGCGTGTTTTCACACAAGGGATATAAGGCACGCAAGAAAGGAGATTATATGAAGAAAAATGCGAAGCAATGGTTGAGAAAAGCCGCCAGCGTAGGTCTGGCATTTTCTCTTGTACTGGCCAGTGTGCCCGCCGGGATCATTCCGGCCAGGGTAGTGCAGGCGGCACCCGGTAATCTGGAGACAGGCAGCATTTTGTCTGCCCAGTATGTCAAGGATCCTACAGTGTTAAAATATTACACGATCCTTGCTAATGCCCAGGAAAAGTATACAGATACAAAGGACTCAACGGTGATTGATGAATTGTCCCGTTTGACAGCATCCCAGGTCATCGACCAGTATGGATCCAACAGCGATTATACAGGATCTGTATATATGGCATATCTGAATGCTTATGCCGGAGATATCGATTTTGGCGATCTGACCATCACCAGCATGGAAGGAATCGGATGGGCCAGAAAGGCAAAGAACATGAATCTGGAGGGCTTGAAGCTGACCAGTGGTGAGATAACAGAAATTCCGGATTCAGAGTTTAATGCCTGTACCGGGCTGGAACAGATCACATTTCCGGAAACTCTGAAAAAAATCGGAAAAAATGCCTTCAGCGGCTGTACATCTTTGAAAAGTCTTTCAGTTGGAAAGGCTGCTGTTATGGGGATCAAGCTGCAGAATGTCGGTGAGATCGGAGAGGCTGCTTTCAGCGGCTGTACCAGTGTAGAAAATGTAGAACTGGGAGACAGTGAAGATAAGGTGATGGGAAGTTATGCCTTTACCGGCTGTACCAGTCTGAAGGCCATCGATATTCCGATGAAAGATGCTGACAAGATCGGTGCCAGTGCTTTCGAGGGCTGTACCAAGCTGACGGAAGTCACCTTGAAAGAGGGCATTCAATATATCAGCAGTGCCCTGTTCAAAGGATGTGCTGCTGAGGCAGAAAACGGTATGACGTTTAGAGTAAAGGGAGACAGCACTTCCAATATTCTGCCAAAGAGTGTCCAGGTAATCCGCAGCAATGCATTCCAGGAAGCAAAGCTTGACAAAATAGATCTTACTAATTGTGATAAGATGACAGAAATTGGAGATTATGGATTTGCACTGGCAGCCATAGCTGAGATCAAACTGCCGGAAAACCTGAAAAAACTGGATGCTTATGCGTTCCAGGGAGCCGTGCTTACCTCCATTGACATTCCGTCAAATTGTACCGAATGGGGTGAAGGTGTATTTTCTCAGAGCAGTCTGACAAAGATTTCTCTGCCAAAGACACTGGAAGTGATCCCACAGCGGAGTTTTCGCCAGTGTGAGTTTCTGATGGGAGATAACATCCAGATCGAAGATGGATCTAATCTGGAAACCATTGGAGAAAACGCCTTTGAAGGATGTATCCTTCTTGCGAATACAAACTTTTTGAAGGGTCTTACCAAACTGAGGGCTATTAAGGCAGGAGCCTTTCAGAAATGCTATTCTTTTTTCAAGAGGGGGACTTCTTATACCCAGGATATATATGGCTCTTACAGACTTCGTCATGGCGGAGATTACGGTCCCCTGGAGACCGTGGAACTGCCGGATTGTGTAACGGAGTTGGGAGAACAGGCCTTTGCAGACAACTACGGACTGAAGACAGTGGATCTGGGAGAAGGGATTGAGAGTATCCCGGAAAAGGCGTTTTATAACGCCAATGCAGGAAATGCATATGGCGCAAAACTTGAAAAAGTCATTGTGTCATCTAAGCTGACTTCCATAGGAAAGTATGCATTCCAGAATCAGACCCGGCTCAACACCATCGGTTACGGTGATACAGTGAAAAATGGAACAGCCCAGTTCCCATCTACGCTGGGGGAAGTGGGAGATTATGCATTTGCAGGCTGTGCCACTGAGGCAACGGTAAACGGTTATATTGTATATCCATTTTATGTGAAGAAAGCCGGCATGTCTGACACAGAAAAAGACGGCTATGCAGAGTATGCAGTAGTAGAGGAAGATAAAAGTTCAACCAAAACCGTTTATATTGCAGAAAATGACAGAATCAGTTCTCTTGATTATGCCGGATTGTCGGAGACAGAACAGCTGCAGTATACAAAGGTGCTGGCAGTTGCAGTGCGCTGTTATTACAAGGCGGCAGATGTAGTAGAAAACAGTGTATCCGGCACGACTTACAAAGTAGCAGATGAGTATCTGGATACCACTACGGATGCTTATAAAACATATTATTACCGCCAGGAATCCACGCAGCCAACCCTTCGTCTGAAGAGCGGTACGACACTGGAAAAGAACAAAGACAGCAGTATGGAAAGCCAGATGTTCATGTTGACTACTTCTATACTGGGACTGCAGAGTTCGACAGCAGGCAGCGTTACATATGCCTTTGGTTTACAGAAGGTGATCCTTCCGGATTCTGTGGCTGCAAGAGGAATCGGCGCCCACGCGTTTGAGAACTGCTTTAACCTTACGACAGTACGCCTGCCAAAGGGATTGAAAGAGATCAAAGAATATACTTTCAGCGGATGCGGAAAGAAATTTGCAGATAATCAGAAAGCAGATGATTTCTATGGACTCCGCACTGCTGTGATTCCGGATACGGTAACATCCATCGGTAAAAATGCTTTCAGCAAATGTTACAACCTGGTGCTGACAGATGAAAAAGGTATGGGAAGTACCTTCGGTCTCAGTGTGCAGACCATCGGTGACTATGCGTTTGACAACTGTCCTTCTCTGGAGGAGATCATTTTCCCATCCAGCCTGACAACCATAGGTAATAATGCTTTCAGCAACAGTACCATAAAGGAAAAAGTACAGACTTCGGTTACCTATCAAAATACCAGTGGCAAAGAGATAAAATATACATATTACAGAAACCGGAAACCATACGGAACTTACAGCAGTAAGACCGGTCTTACAAGCATTGATTTTGACCGTGCCATCCGTCTGGAATCCATCGGAACCAACGCATTCCAGAATACCAATGTGGTAAAGGCAGATATGAGTAAGACCAAGATTCAGAAACTGCCGACGGGAGCGTTTAGCGGATGTACTTACCTTGCCAATGTAAAAGTGTCCGATACCACAGAGGACATCGCCAGCAAGGTATTTGTAGACAATGAAGATCTGAAAAATATTAACATCCCATTGGCAGCCACCTTAAACGGACAGGCTATTTATGGATCTTATGGTACTACAGCAGGCAAAGATATTAACCCGACCCTTCAGTTTGATAACAGTGCAAACACTTCTGTCACCGTACCGATCCAGGGCAGTGTAACCTTGCCGATCCGGGTACTGAACAGTGATACCCTGAATGGTGTGCCGACGGTTACATTGATTGATAATGAGGGAACTTCTCATGCACTGTACAAGGACGGCCAGTCTGTAGAAGGGGGATACAAAGGTCTGACTGTGAAGGCATCCCAGGATGAAAAAACAGGTGTTTATTCCTTTACTTTGTCAGGAACGAGTTATATCAAAGAGGCTGTGAAGGTAAGAGTAGAGTTCCAGAGTAAGTTCAGAGTACTGGAAAGCAATGGATTTATGATCAACAGCCACACCGTTGACTATGCAGTACGAGTGGTTGATATGCCGACAGAAGCAGTGGATATCTCGGCAGCAGAAGACACGGTGGTAAAAAATAAACCAACGATGTATGAAGAAACATCCGGTGGCAAGATTCTTTACATTCCATCCACTGGACAGGCTGCTACAAGCGGCGTCCAGGTAAAAGCGGTCCTGACACCGTACAACACAACGGAAGGAGTAACATGGAAGTCTTCGGACCCATCCGTTGTAACGATAGGAGAAACTGTTACGAAGGATGGCGTTTCTACGGCTACCATCAAGCGGGCAGCCAATGGAAAGGCAACCATTACCGTTACTTCCGGAAGTAAAACAGATAGGCTGGATGTGTACTGTCAGACAGCAGCCAAATCTCTGAAAGTGACCACAGTAGGAGATAATCTGCCGGGAGAATTTAGCAGCGCTTCCGGTGGTACTTCCAAAGGATCACCATACATGATCAAAGCGGACAATGGAGGTAAAGATGCCATCCGTGTTACACCGGAATTTGACAGCACTTACGACGGTGTGTCCGGTGAAAAAGTAGTATATACAAGTTCCAATCCGGATATTATCGAAGTAGATAATACAGGAAAGATCACTACCAAGGGAGCCTCAGATGAGGTAGTGACCATCACGGCTACCGCTCAGGCCAGCGGACAGAAGAAAGATTTTTTCCTGAAGGTACAAAGCGATGTGACATTATCCGTATCTACCATTACAATCTGTGGCAAGAATGGTGCCAATACCGTCGGGGCAGGAAGTACGCTGCAGATGGAAGCAGATGTGCGTCCGGCAGCCGCTACCAATAAAAAAGTAACCTGGAGTATTACCAGTGGTGCTGCATATGGATCCATTGATGAGAATGGTCTTTTGACTGCCAAGGATAAAGGATCGATCCAGATTCAGGCTGTCAGTGAGAATGGCAAGATCAAATCCAATAAATACATTGTTAAGGTGACCATGCCATCTTCTGAATTAAAGATTTATAATACCAATCCAACGGTAAAGGTTGGCAGTGAGTTAAGGATCAACAAGACAACATCCAAAACTGCCAGCACCGGCTTTATCATTTTGCCGACTAACTCGGATGATACAGTAACCTGGACCACCGACCGGCCGGATCTTGTCAATGTCAGCTATGACACATCTAAGGTAGTGATCAAGGGACTGGCAGCCGGTAAGGCAACTATTACTGGAACTACCACATCCGGTGTCAAGGCCAGTGTAGAGGTTACAGTACTGGGACAGGGACAGAGTGCCGACGGAAGCAGTCAGAATGGCAGCGGAAACAATGGTAACGGCAGCAATGGTGCTTACAGCAACGGAAGCCAGATTCCGGCAACGGGCATCCGGATTTTTGCCAAGAAGCCGAATGCCAAAAAGATGCGGGTAGCCAAAGGCAGCAGTACGAAAGTAAAAGTAGTGCTGACACCGGCGTCTACCACCGATAAAGTTACTTATCGTTCTTTGAAAAATGCCGTGGCCACCGTCAGTGCGTCCGGTGTGATCAAAGCAAAGAAAAAAGGAACAGCTAAGATAGAGATCACCACTACATCCGGCAGACGCCAGGTAATCACCGTGATCGTATCTAAGAAAGTAAAAGCAAAAAAGGTCAAGGTAAAAGCACCTAAGACTATGAAACGAAAGAAAACAGCTACTTTGAAAGTCAGTCTGGCACCAGCCAAGTCCACTGATACGCTGTCCTTTAAGAGCAGCAAGTCATCGGTTGTAAAAGTAGACGGATACGGTGTTTTGACAGCGAAGAAAAAAGGAACAGCCAAGATCACAGTTAAGGCTTCTTCCGGTAAAAAGAAAGTGATCAAGATCAAAGTAAAATAAACGGAGGTTTGAAGGAATGTTGAATCGATTTTCCCGCACCCAGCTTATTCTGGGCAAGGAGGCAATGGAAAAACTGAAAAATGCCCATGTGGCTGTATTTGGGATCGGCGGCGTCGGAGGTTATGTCTGTGAGGCGCTGGTCCGGAGCGGGGTCGGTTCCTTCGACCTGATCGATGATGACAAGATATGCCTTACCAATCTGAACCGGCAGATCATCGCCACCACTTCCACCATAGGAAAGTACAAGGCAGATGTGATGAAGGCGCGGATGGAAGACATCAATCCCCAGGTAAAAGTACAGGTTCACAAGTGCTTTTTTCTGCCGGAAAATGCAGAGGAGTTTCCTTTTGAAGAATATGATTATATTGTAGATGCCGTGGATACGGTAACGGCCAAGATCGAGCTGGTTATGAAGGCGCAGGAAAAAGGGGTGCCCATCATCAGCTGCATGGGAGCCGGCAATAAATTTGACCCGGGACAGTTTAAGGTGGCAGACCTTTACAAAACGAAAATGTGTCCGCTGGCAAAAGTAATGCGGCGGGAATTGAAAAAGCGTGGCGTAAAGAAACTAAAAGTGGTATACTCAGAAGAAAAGCCTATGCGGCCCGTGGATGAGGAAGAGAGCAGCTGCCGCACCGACTGTGTATGTCCACCGGGATCTCAGAGAACCTGCAGTGTAAGAAGAGATATACCAGGAAGTCTGGCTTTTGTACCTTCTGTGGCAGGCCTTATGATCGCCGGAGAGGTAACGAAAGATTTGATAGAAAAGGAGACATCATTGTGAGTAAGCGTAAGAAAAAAAGAAGTATCATGGATATAGCAACTACGATCATACTGATCGTGTGTGCCATTGGATTTGTGGGCATGGTGGTAAGTATTGTATACACTAAGAACAAGGATAAAAATGACAGTACCCAGACCGCCCAGGCCACAGCCACCGGCAGTGCCGCCACAGAAGAGCCGAAGGTAGATGAAAAATACATCACCCGTTATGGCTGTGTGATCTCAGAGGGAACCCAGAGTGATGAAAGTGGCAGTGCTTTTTACCTGGAGTTAAATGAAAAGGACAAAACCTACAAGAGACTTCTGAATGCCGGTAAAGAAAGCAGTGAACTGAGCCGTGGTACCTTTACAAGAACCAAGGAAGGCATTGAGACAGTAGACAAAGACAACAACAAAGATCTTTTTTACTTTGAAGGAGATTATCTGATCTCCAGACAGGCTTTGTATCAGGGCAAGGTGCCGGATCAGACCACCTTTAATAAAACATTTGTCAATGAAGTAGAAGGAGACAACAAGGTAAAGATCCAGTTTAAGAAAAACGGTAAATTTGTCCAGAGTATCGTGCGGTACAAGGCAAATCTGGACGGCAGTGACACAGATAATGCAGCTGCCGGTACTTATAAGAGGAAAGGCAAGTTCATCTACCGAACCAAGGACGATGGCAGCAAGATGATGCCTCTGTATATTTACAAAGACCGGATGTGCACCAGTTACTATAAACTTGAGAAAAAAGCAACTGCAACAGAGTAAAAGGGAGGACATGACGTTGACAGAAGTAGAAGAAATCTTAAAACAGATTAAAGAGCGTCTCACAGGAGACAAAAAGCAGGACTTAAAGTACCTGAAAGGACAGATGGAGGCTTTTCACGGACATGAGTTTGGCGGCGAGATCGCCAAAGAATGCAGCCGTTTGATGTATGACCTTTTATCAGAGGAAGAGAGAAACGAAGCGGTTGTGGAAATGGGAAAAGACCGTGTGGTAGATATCCAGATCGACGAGGACGAAGAGGAAGAAGAGGACGCACAGTATTATTCTTTCTATGAATTTTTCGAGGAGATCATGGTAAACGAGTTTGTAAAGCCGGACAAGGCAGTGCGCCGTTCCGAGATTCCTCATGCAGACATTTTCCTTAACCGAGGCATGGACCTTATGTCAGAGGGCAAGTATGAGGAGGCAAAGGAGAGCTTTGCCAATGCCAGAAAGTGGAACCCGGTGAATGCCCACATTGCTTTCTGCTATATGGACAGTCTGATCGCGCTGGATCGGTGGGATGAGGTGCATGAGACGGCACTGACTGCTATTTACTATGCGTTCCGCCCGGACACAGTGGCCAAGGGATTTGCTTATCTGGGACGGTACTTTGAACACCAGGGAGAGAAAAAGCCGGCGGCGGCCTGTTTCCACATCGCTCTGCAGTTTGAGGCGGACCAGAAAGAAGCACTGGCTTCCCTGAAAAAATCCGGCATCCATCTGAAAGAAAAAGAGATCAAAAAGATCGCCGAGGAATATGAGTTCCTGCCGGGACCGAATCCGGCTATCCTGGCTCTAGCTACAGGCCTTGGAGAACAGCTCTTTGGCAACCAGATGATCGACGGAGCCACCTACTGTTACAATATCGTTTATGGACTTACCGGGGATGATAAGGTAAAAGAACTGATGGAAGGGCTGGCAAAAATTAATATGTAAAAAATGAAAGGATTTTCAGTGTAACAGCTGGAAGTCCTTTTTTTAGGACTTAATATATGGGAGAATGGGAGGAAGAGGGGGAGGTCGAAAAGTGTTGAAAATAAACAAAAAATCAAATATAATAAAAATATGTGAATTAAAGGTAAAAATATGAAAGGAGTTAAGATAATAAAAAAAAGCCCCTCCGGGCTTAAGTCATATAGATGACGATTTGAAAAAATTTTTATTTGAACTCGCAGTGTAAATCCAGAGGGTACTGAACTTACAAACAAATACTACCATATAACGAGGAGGGTGTCAACAATGAAATTAGAAAATGAAAAGAAAAATTATTACCTGGGGTTGGATATAGGTACAAACTCGGTGGGAGCAGCAGCGGCAGATGAGAACTATGATCCGATTAAGCATAAGGGAGAGCCTATATGGGTTTCCCACCTTTTTGATGAGGGAAAGCAGTGCAGCGAGCGGAGAAGTTTTCGCACAGCCAGAAGGCGTCTGGACCGCAGACAGCAGAGAGTTCAGCTGATCGATGAAATATTTGCACCAGAAGTGGCGAAAGTAGATGAGGGATTTTATATACGCAAGCAGGAAAGTGCATTATGGAGAGAAGACAAGACGAATCCAAGTCAGGTAAACATGTATTTTAATGATAAGGGATATACGGATACAGATTACCACAGAGAATATCCGACGATACATCATCTTATTATGAAACTGATGGAGGAAGAGGGACCGTTTGATATTCGTATGGTCAATATTGCCGTTGACTGGCTTGTGGCCCATAGAGGTCATTTTTTGTCTGAAATCCGCATGGAAAATGTGGATAAAATAACGGATTTTTCTACGGTATATGAGGGATTTATTGATTATCTGGATACAGAGGGATTGCTGGAAGACTATTATGCATGGAAAGTTGCAGACAGAGAAGCCTTAGAAAAACTCTTTAAACAAAAAAGTGGCATAACTGCAAAAAAGAAGGGATTAAAAGAAATTGTATACGGGGCAAAAATACCAAAGAATGAGGAACTTCCTTATAAGCCAGACAGCATGGTAAACTTTTTGGCAGGCGGAAAGATCAAGGCAAAGGATTTATTTCAGGGAAGTGAATATGAAGATGATTTTTCATTCAGCATCAGTGATGATATGGAAGAGATACTGCCGAAACTGGGGGACGATGCGGATTTTGTTTCAAGAATGATTGCAATATATGACTGGAGTGTTCTTTCAGATATCTTGAAGGGGGAAAAATATCTGTCCCAGGCAAAAATCAACATCTATAATCAGCATGCAAAAGATTTGAAACAGTTGAAAGCATTTGTGAGAAAGTATGTGCCGGATGAATATTATCATGTTTTTAAGGACTCGGGGAAAGAATTGAAAAATTATACGGCGTATTCATACAATCTGCATAGTGTAGATGAGGATAAAGAGGCGCCAAAAGGAAAGGCGTCATTAAAGGACTTCACAGATTTCCTTAAAAAGTCACTGAAGTTAAAAGATTTAGTAGTTGAAGACGACGACAGGGAATTTTATGAAGATATGATGGAACGAATTGAGCTGGGTGAGTTTATGCCTAAACAGGTATATTCAGACAATCGTGTTATTCCGCACCAGTTATATGAGATAGAATTAATGAAGATTCTGGAAAAGGCACAGAAGTATCTTCCATTCCTGAACGAAAAAGATGAAGATGGGTATGTAATAAAGGATAAAATTCTGTCTGTATTCACTTTTAGGATACCGTATTATGTTGGACCGTTGAGAAAAGACAATGGTGAACATGCTTGGATTGAGAGAAAGAAGGACGGAAAAATCTATCCATGGAATTTTGATGAACTGGTTGACAGAGACGAGTCGGAAAAACAATTTATCAATCGGATGACGAATAGTTGTACATATCTTCCGGGAGAAAAGGTGTTGCCAAAGTGGTCTCTTGTATATTCAAAATTCATGGTATTAAATGAGATTAACAATTTGAAAGTTAATGGACAGGCTGTTTCTGTTGAAGCCAAGCAAAGAATATATAAGGAATTATTTGAAAAAAGTGCCAGGGTGACAGTAAAGAGAATCCGGTCATTTTTAGAAGCAAACAATTATATGAAGAAGGAAGATACACTTAGCGGAATCGACATATCTGTGAAAGCCAGTCTGAAGGCACAGTATGAATTCCGGAGATTATTGTCCAGCGGTGCTTTGAAGGAAGAGGATGTTGAAAGAATTATTGAAATGAGCACATATACAGAGGACCGCAGTCGATATCGGAAATGGCTTCGGAAGGAGTTTTCCGGTCTGAGTGAAGAAGATATTAAGTATGTATCAAAATTAAAGTATAAAGATTTTGGACGGCTTAGTAAAAGATTGTTGTGTGGCCTGACAGGTACAGATGAAAAATCGGGAGAAATGGGAAGTATCTTGTATTTCTTATGGAATACAAATGATAATTTCATGCAGTTACTGTCAGATCACTATGATTTTAAGAAACAGATCGATCATGAAGTGGCAGAGTACTATGGCAGCAAGCAGATGTCATTGGCTGAGCAGCTGGATGACATGGGAATTTCTAATGCGGTAAAACGCCCAATCACTCGTACTTTAGATGTGGTTGACGATATCGTTACGACAATAGGGTATCCGCCAGCCAGGATTTTTGTTGAGATGGCAAGAGGAGCAGATGAAAGCCAGACAGGAAGAACGAAACCCAGAAAACAGCAGTTACTGGATTTGTATAAAACATGTCAGGAAGATACCAGACTTTTGGAAGAAGAGTTGGAAAAAATGGGGGATATGGCAAATAATCACTTGCAAAGTGAAGCGTTGTTTTTGTATTATCTCCAATTGGGACGGTGTGCATATTCAGGAGAAAGCATTGACCTGACCAGATTGAAGGAAAATTACAATATAGATCATATTTATCCTCAGAGTTATGTGAAAGACGACAGCATTTGGAATAATAAGGTGTTGGTAAAATCAGAATTAAATGGCTTAAAGGACAATGTTTATCCGATAAAGAAAGAAATTCGAGATTCCCAAAGAGGTTTTTGGGAGCGGCTGCATAAGGCCGGATTGATGGGGGATGAGAAGTATAAGCGTCTGACACGACAGACTGGATTTACAGAGGCTGAAAAGGAAGGATTCATTGCCAGACAGTTAGTGGAAACCAGACAGTCTATGAAAGCCGTTACCCAGATTTTGAACAGTCGTTATCCAGAAACAGAGATTGTATATGTAAAGGCACGGCTGGCATCCGAATTTCGTCATGAATTTTTGACTCCGAAGAGCCGGTTGATCAATGACTTGCATCATGCGAAGGACGCTTACCTGAACCTGGTAGTGGGAAATGTATATCATGAACGTTTTACGAAGAAGTGGTTCAAAATAACGGATAAATATACAGTTAAAATTGAAAAACTCTTCACGCAAAAATTGGTGCATGGAGATAAAGTTATCTGGGATCCGGATATACATCTTCCAAAGGTAAAGTCTGTATATAAGAAAAATAATGTAAAAATGACACGATATGCATACTGTCAGCGAGGTGGTTTGTTCGATCAAATGCCGGTTAAGGCTAAAAAGGATTTGGTTCCGTTGAAAAAGGGAATGGATCCGGAAAAATATGGTGGATATAACAAATCCGGGGCAGCCTTTTTTGCAGTGGCCGCATATAACAGAGGTGGAAAGAAGGAAGTATCGTTTGTGCCGATTGAGTTGATGGTGTCAGATCGATTTCTGAAAGATCCGGAATTTGCCAAAAGTTATGCAACACAGCAATTACAGAATATTAACACCAAAACAATTTCAGATGTAGAGTTTCCTCTGGGAACAAGGGTAGTAAAATTTAAGAGTGTCTTGTCTTTGGATGGATATGAAGTTTGGGTAAACGGAAAAGCCAATAAAGGAGCTATAGTGTTAATTAGTAGTGCTGAATCGTTGATTGTTGCAAAAGATATAGAAAGTTATATTAAAAAATTAGAAAATTATCAGTCCAAGCGACAAAGGAAATTGCAGATTTCTCTGGATGAAGGACATGATGGTATCGGAAGAAAACAAAATGAGGAACTATATAGTTGCTTGGAAGAGAAATTGCATAACTCAAAATTCCATAAGATGCCAGGATGCCAGTATGATGTTGTTGTAAATGGTAGAGAGAAATTTATAGCATTGTCACTCGATGAGCAGGTAACAATTTTGTTAGAACTTGTTGCTTTATTGAAAGCAGGGCGTGCCGGTGGCTGTAATCTTCAAGTGATTGGAGGAAAGAGTAAAAGTGGAGCAATGACATTGGGAGCGGCGTTGTCGTCGTCTTCTTATGAAGATATCCGGATAGTGGATTACTCACCAGCGGGCTTACACAGAAAGGTTTCTGTAAACTTGAAAGATTTTTTGAAGTGATGTAAGCAGGGGGAAGGTAATGAGTTGGAGAGTGGTTGTTATATCGAATCGGTGTAAACTAGATTTGAGCATGAACTATATGGTAGTTCGGGGCGAGGAGACAAAACGGGTTTCATTAAATGAAATAGCCGTTTTGATCCTTGAAAATAATGCAGTGTCGATGACAGGGTGTCTGTTATCGGCACTCATTGAAAAGAAAATTCGAGTGATATTGTGTGATGGCAAACGGAATCCGCAGGCGGAGGTTACACCATATTATGGCTGTCATAATGATGCCAGAAAGATTAAAATGCAGATTCAATGGGAGCCGGCAATGGTAGAGACAATCTGGACACGGATCGTAAAAGAGAAAATTTCCAACCAAGCAATGCTACTGGAAAAAACAGAGCATGATGAGTACAAGATGCTTTGTCAGTATGTAGAGGAAGTACAACCAGGTGATGTGACGAACCGGGAGGGACATGCGGCAAAAGTGTATTTCAACGCATTGTTTGGCAAGAAATTCAGTCGTGATGATGAAGAAAATGTGATCAATGCGGCATTGAACTATGGTTATTCTCTCATTTTATCAGCTGTAAATCGAGAGGTCAGTGCCAATGGGTATCTGACACAACTAGGCCTGTGGCATGATAATCAGTTCAATCATTTTAATCTGAGTTGTGACATTATGGAGCCGGTGCGAATTGTAGTAGATGAATTTGTGTATAAGCATGAATTTCAGACATTTGAGACAGAAGAAAAACATTTGCTGGCATCTATATTAAATGAGTCGGTACATATCAATCATACGGAGCAGAATTTATTAAATGCAGTGAAAATATATGTAAAAAGTATTTTCGATGCGCTGAACAAAGATAGATTGGAGGAAATTCATTTTATAGAGATATGAGTTATAGATTTATGAGAATGATTGTATTTTTTGATCTACCTACTAAGACAGCGGCAGATTTGAAGGAGTATAGAAAGTTCCGTAAAGTATTAATAACAAATGGCTTTGTTATGATGCAGGAATCTGTGTACACAAAGGTTTTGTTAAACCAATCTGTGAAGAACAGTGTGTTAGAAATGTTGAAGAAGAACAAACCACCACAAGGCTTGGTGCAGGCACTGACAGTGACGGAAAAACAATTTGCCGGAACGGTCAACATAGTGGGAAGATCGGTAAGTAATGTAGTGGATTCGGATGAGAGGTTAATAATATTATGAAATTGGTGTGCGACAGATTTGAATCGGTTATCGAATGGGAAGAAGGAAAGATCTGTTCTCTGGTTTTGGAAAATCCAGATGTATTCCGTGGGGTTATATCGGATCTGGTAACCAGACTGGATGGAATGGAGACAAATATGATTCTTTCGCGAGATAACAAAGAGATAAAGATATCTAGTAATGTTGAATTGATAACTTCGTATATTCCATTCGAGGTAAATACGAAGCGTATGTTAAGTAGTCTTTTATCTGTGTTAGAGAAAGAAGCAGTAAATGAGCAGCATTTTGAACAGACGCAGGAACTGCTGGCGGAGATTGAGAGATATATGGATGATTTGTCGTTTTATCTTCCGGCGGATTTGGAATACAAAATAAATGTTGCAGGTTTATTGAAGATGGCAGCACCCAGGTTGAATCTGGGAGACTGTGTTGGAATTGAGCAGATCTATGCGTACATGCAGTTTTACCGGGAGGTGATAGGAGAAAGATTGTTTGTATTTGTAAATCTTCGAGAATTTTATAACGAGGAAGATGTGGAGAAATTTATAAATACAGTAGTAGCACATAAATATAGTATTTTACTGATTGATAATAAAGAGTACCTAAAGATCGACTGCGAAAAGAGGCTCATTATTGACGCTGATCGTTGTGAAATATGAATGGTAAAAAGTTATAAGATGTGTTAAAATAGACCTGTGGATTTACACAACAGTCTGGCAAGACTGATTCACAAATATAAGATTTGAGGTTTGAGAGCAGTGTAAATCCAGAGGGTATTCAAACGGGATTGGGTCAAGATAAAGAAAGCGTATTGTTTGAGAGCAGTGTAAATCCAGAGGGTATTCAAACTGGAAAAATGGAAATTCTTGATAACACATAGTTTGAGAGCAGTGTAAATCCAGAGGGTATTCAAACCGTCTTGCATTATTTATTGAGCCGTATGAGTTTGAGAGCAGTGTAAATCCAGAGGGTATTCAAACTCTGCAAGCCCTCTTCTTTTTGTTGAATTGGTTTGAGAGCAGTGTAAATCCAGAGGGTATTCAAACTGAAAAGATAGCAGAATGGTTGCTAAACTGGTTTGAGAGCAGTGTAAATCCAGAGGGTATTCAAACTTATCTTTAACATATTTGTATTGTAATACAGTTTGAGAGCAGTGTAAATCCAGAGGGTATTCAAACTTATACTCTCGACACAGCTTTTGGATCTTCGTTTGAGAGCAGTGTAAATCCAGAGGGTATTCAAACAAAATGTTTGTTGATACATGGGACAGTGAGGTTTGAGAGCAGTGTAAATCCAGAGGGTATTCAAACCTTCCAGTCTTTGCTCCATACTGGTGATAGGTTTGAGAGCAGTGTAAATCCAGAGGGTATTCAAACCGATCAGTTTACCGCCGGAAAATATGTATAGTTTGAGAGCAGTGTAAATCCAGAGGGTATTCAAACAGAGATGGCACACTTTCGGTGGACGACTTGTTTGAGAGCAGTGTAAATCCAGAGGGTATTCAAACTGACAAGGAATACAAAGACACCATTGACAGTTTGAGAGCAGTGTAAATCCAGAGGGTATTCAAACGAGCGTTGAGGAATTAAAAAAAGATCTGTTGTTTGAGAGCAGTGTAAATCCAGAGGGTATTCAAACGCGCGAGACCTGGAAAGAAACTCCGACATGTTTGAGAGCAGTGTAAATCCAGAGGGTATTCAAACATTCCAAAAGTGTGTCATATTGCTTTTCGGTTTGAGAGCAGTGTAAATCCAGAGGGTATTCAAACCCAAGCAACATTATCTATTGACATTTTACAGTTTGAGAGCAGTGTAAATCCAGAGGGTATTCAAACCCACTTCTGCATTTTGTGAGTGGGAACGCGTTTGAGAGCAGTGTAAATCCAGAGGGTATTCAAACCGCTACTTTAAGTCTACAGTACAATCCGATGTTTGAGAGCAGTGTAAATCCAGAGGGTATTCAAACAAGCCTAATTTTTCAAAGGTCGGAACTGTAGTTTGAGAGCAGTGTAAATCCAGAGGGTATTCAAACTGCGACAATGTAACGCCGCCTGCATACCTGTTTGAGAGCAGTGTAAATCCAGAGGGTATTCAAACTTTCGGAAGTAAAAACAGAAGTACAGCTGAGTTTGAGAGCAGTGTAAATCCAGAGGGTATTCAAACTGATGAATTGTGCCATCAGTTGGTTAGTCGTTTGAGAGCAGTGTAAATCCAGAGGGTATTCAAACTTTGCATAAAACATTTTATTTCTGGCAAGAGTTTGAGAGCAGTGTAAATCCAGAGGGTATTCAAACTTAACAAAACATGCTCTTGTGGAAACGTTCGTTTGAGAGCAGTGTAAATCCAGAGGGTATTCAAACTAACATTTTTATCCGCATTAGAAGGAAAGGGTTTGAGAGCAGTGTAAATCCAGAGGGTATTCAAACAACAGCTCATGTACAAGGTTGTAACCTACTGTTTGAGAGCAGTGTAAATCCAGAGGGTATTCAAACAGAAGGAATCGAGAAGCTCATTGACTTCCTGTTTGAGAGCAGTGTAAATCCAGAGGGTATTCAAACCAGCATTGGCTCTTTTTGTGAACGAACAGTGTTTGAGAGCAGTGTAAATCCAGAGGGTATTCAAACTTTCACCGGTTTACCGTCGTGGCAGATGATGTTTGAGAGCAGTGTAAATCCAGAGGGTATTCAAACATATGGAGAATAATCGAAAACAAACAGTAGTTTGAGAGCAGTGTAAATCCAGAGGGTATTCAAACTACATACGGCATATCTATCTCCTTGGTCCGTTTGAGAGCAGTGTAAATCCAGAGGGTATTCAAACCCTTAATAATGAGAGCAATGATTTAGTAGAGTTTGAGAGCAGTGTAAATCCAGAGGGTATTCAAACTTTCTATGCCAATAAGACGATCAGCCATGGGTTTGAGAGCAGTGTAAGTCACAAGGAAACAGCAGGAAAGGAGATTAAGATATGGAGGACAAGAAAATAACAAGTAATCAATTCAAAGGAATCATGAAGATGATAATAGCGTTAATAAGGAATGATACACCCAAAGAAGAGTTACTTGAATATCTAACAGAACTGATTAAAGAATAAAATAAAGAAAGAAGATCACAGAGGGAGAGCAGTGTAAATCCCAAAAGTATTTAAGTAATTACATATGGATAAAAGATAGTTCTATGATTTGAGAACGGTTTAATCCAGTGGAAATTTGATTATACGGAGAGAGGGGAGGACAAATCAACATGAAAGTAGCTTATCCAACTTTTATTCGGGAAGATGAAGATGCTTTTCTAGTGTATGTACAAGAGAGAGTTTATATTTGACAATATAAAGGAAACTATGATACATTGGAAATGATTGGAGAAGATAAAATGATAGTATATTATAAACTAGATTCGTTATTAAAAAATAGAGGTATTAAAAAAATAGACTTACAACGAAAAATAGGAATAAGCCCATCAACTATGGCTAATTTTAGTAAAAATAAATTTGTTGCAATGTCAATAATAGATAAAATCTGTCATGAATTAGAATGTCAACCAGGAGATATAATGACATATGTTGATGAGTCACAAGCCGAAAAAGCAAAACTTGAGGCTCAAATAGCAGAACTGCAAGCAAAACTAAAAACAATGTAATTGCGTCATAAATTGCATAACGAAAAATAAGCATATTATCATCAGATGTAGGTGTTTTTTTAGTAGATGTACCAGATTTTGACATTTATACAGAAGGAAAAGATTTGGTGGATGTTTCCGAATATAGAAAAAAATGGAAATTTGAGAATTCACGTTTTCATACGAAAAAAATGAAAGGATTTTCAGTGTAACAGCTGGAAGTCCTTTTTTTAGGACTTAATATGTGGGAAAATGGGGAGGAAGAGGAGGAGAGGAAGCTTTTGGTGGAATCATTAGCAGAAGATGTGTAGATGAAGGAGGAGATTTGTTATGAAGAAATTCTCAGGAGAAAAAATGATCATAGTGGCAGTAACGGCAGCGTTTTTGGTTTTGATTGGTGCCTCGGTCTGGAAGGTGACAGACGCAGATGACTTAGAGAAAGGCAGTGTAACAGCCTCGCCCACAGAAAACACCCAATATGATGATAGTACTGAAAGTAGTTCGTATGATGAAGACGAGACAGAGGATTTTTACGTTTCCACGAGCACACCTACACCAACAAACTACAGTTATGGCAGTAGTAAGAAGAATAGTTCGTCCAAGAAGAACTCATCCACAAAGAGTTCATCCAAGAAAAGCAACCCTTACAAAAATTATGATGAAGGATATGAAGATGTCTATATGGATGATGACTATGATCTTGACCGCTACAACAAGGACAGAGATTACGCAGATGGGGTAGATGATGCGGAGGAAGACGAAGAGGAATATGGGGAGGACTGGTGATGGGGAGAAATGTTATAACTAAAAAAGCATTAACGCTAGAACAATTTACCGGTTTTGTAAAGGAAAAATATCTTGAGTTAGGTCCGGCAGAAAGTGACAAAGATGCACTGAATTATTTTTGGGGTGACGAAGCACAAAATCACATCAAAACAGAATATAAAAGTTCGCTAGAAAATTTTAACAATGGTGAATTAGGACTGGAAACGTTCCGTATAGGTGAAGTTGGAAAAGTAGCATACTGTTTGTTCATGATGTATGAGTAGAGTGAAAAAATATTTTGTTTATAGAGGTGACTAACTAGGGAAATTATGTTGATAAAAAAGGAGTGTAAAAACATGGATTTAAAACAGGTTATTTCATTTGCACAGAAAAACGGATACGAAACAGTCGAAAAACTGAATAACTGGAACGGTTACGAATGCTATGAACCTATCATGGATTCAAAGAAAGAAACCGAACTGGGACCGCCTCTCCTGATCCTTGTCAAAGGAGATAAAATCCGAATGTCAACACCGGATGAGGCATTTCAACAGCTGGATGAGTGCTATCCAGAGGAAGACGAAAGTGACGGATATGAGGCTAAAGAAGAAAAAAGAACAGCCTGGGAAATAATAAAAGAACTTGAGAAAAAGTACAAAGAGGATGATGAAGCGATGGAAGATATCGAACGGCTGAAAGAGGATATAAAATATCTTGAAGATATGGAAAAGGACCCTAACTATGATGGAACTACCCCACTTGAATCGGCATTAGATTTGGAATCAGTATTAGAAATGTGGAACTAATAAATACGCAGGTTGATAGTAATGAAGATTAAAGGAGCTTGTAAAGAAAGAGTATCTTGATCCGGAATGGGGAGTGCTAGAGGAAGAACAATTGAAATATTTTACCAGTGAAGTAAGAAGAGAGAGGAGAGGCAACTATTTGAGCAGAGGAAAATACGGAAATCCTAAGACTGCCAGTAGATTTATATGCTGTAAGCATCTAGGAGAGAATTTTATAGGTCAAGGCATACAACGAGGCGGCAGACAAAGAAAAAAATATCATATTAAGGATTTGTTTTGTCTGCGATGTGCTTGTGTGACAAAATGTATAGAGTTGCGATGGTGTGATGATTATGAAAAGGTAATGGAACAAGCGGATAAATTACATAAAGAAATATATGAAGGGGATTACTGTGAATACATATGAGATGTCAGATATCAAAGATTGCGTGTTGAAAAAGTAAATATCGTAGAAAATTCAGGACAGATATTATCTGTTGCTTTCCTATAAGGAAAGTATGAGATAGATGTCAATAAAAATGCGGTCACATGACCGCGTTTTTATTGACAAATTTCTCTATTAGGATATAATAGGGGTAAACGGAGGTGGCTAATTGAGTATAAAACAAACTAATTTGTCCGATATAGCCGACTTTCTTGCCAGTGCAAAAAAATTAATGGTAGCAGGAGAATATCTTTTTGTAACTAGGAGAAAAAATTTACAGGCGTTGTCGGAATGTGGATTAACTGTTGCTGATGTCAAAAGTGAGATTATAGGACTGCATGTGGGAGATTATTACAAGGGTCCAAAGCGGGATTTTGATCAAACTCAGCCAGGGGATATATGGGAATTTAAGAAAAACATAGAGGGTAGACAATTTTATGTAAAACTTAAAATTCAAAGTCGAAATGGAAGGGATGTCCTCAAATGCCTAAGTTTTCATGAGGATGAATATTGTTAGGAGGTAAGAACAATGATGGAATATTGTGATGTATGCGGAAAAGAAGTTGAAACCCAGGTTATCACCAGACAGGAAACATATAATGTTTGCGGAGAGGAGATAATGGTAAATGCTCAGGTAATGGTGTGTGCAGAGTGTGGGGAGGAACTTTTCAATGAGGAGTTGGATTCTGCTACGTTGATTAAGGCATATAATGAGTACCGCAGGAGACACAAACTTCTTTTTCCTGAGGAAATCAAAGAAATCAGAGAGCAGTATGGGTTGAGCCAGAGAAGTTTTGCAAAGTTGCTTAATTGGGGAGACAAAACCATTTGCAGGTATGAAAATGGAGCGGTACAGGATAAGGCACACAACAGCCTGTTGTTGTTTTTTAAAAATCCAGAAAATATGAAAACCTACCTTATGGAAAACGAAGTTGTGATTGATGAAAGGCAGAAAGCGCGACTTTGGGAGTATATTGCAAAACTTGAACAAAACAAAGAAAAGTCTGTGAAGGATAACTTTTTCGATTTATACTTTTCAACAACTCCTTGTGAGGAAAATGGATATAAGGGTTTCGACTATGAAAAGTTATGTGCAATGGTCTTGTTTTTTGCGCAAAAGAGTTCTGAATTGCTCAAAACGAAATTAATGAAGTTATTAAACTATTCAGATATGTTGTTTTATAAGGAAAATGGAGTTTCTATGTCTGGATTAAAGTATGCGCATTTGCCATATGGTCCGGTTCCGGAGCATTTTGACATACTTTTTGGAAAAATGTCTGCTGATCATATTGCGCATATTGAGGTTATGTATGATAATGGATATGAAAAACATCAGGTGATTTCTGATTGCGATATGCCGAAAGATATTCTTTCGGATAAGGAAATACAAGTGTTGGAGCGAATTTATGTGAAATTTAAAGACTATGGATCTGTTGATATATCTAATTATTCACACAAAGAGAAAGGGTATAAATCAACCAGACCAGGAGAAATAATTTCATATGCGTATGCAAAAGATCTACAGTTAAATTAAGCAAAAGAAAGGAACCTTACAATGAACAAAAACAAAAAAAACTTTATCACTCTAAAACCCGTAGCCGTATTCACAGCCGCAGCCATTACCATCACGGCAGGCGCCTGTCTTTCTCAGCCATCCAATGCCAAAGCGGCTTCCCGCACAGCAGTGATATCAAGTATCAAAGGCAACACTCTCAAGTACCGCAAGTGCGTCAACAACACCCGGTTAAAGGGAAAAGAGGACTGGCAGTGGGAGAATCTGGTAGGATATGGCAAGTTAAAGAAAGTGACCCTTGCCAAGAACTGCCGTTTTTATTTTCTGAGTATGTATGACCTAAAGACCTTGAAAAAGACCTCCAGGAAAACATTTAAGAGGGAAATCAAAACCACCTATAAAACGGCTAAAAACCATGAGAACGGAGTAGTCTTTTACAGCGGAATGGCAGTGAAACTGACCATCAAAAACGGTAAATGTACGAAAGTAGTACAGCAGTATCAGCCATAATTATAAAAGGAGTGAGTGCAATGAAATATGTTTCATTAAAAGACAGTGAGAAGAAGGCATCCCGGCTTGTGTATGGCACAGGCAACAATGCTATTATGGGAGACGATGAAGGAAGGGCGAAGGACTGCATCCAGAGGGCATTTGACCACGGTTTCACTGTGTTTGACACCGCCTATGCCTATGGAAAAGCGGAGCATAACTTTGGTCTGTGGCTGGCGGGATCCGGCCGGAGAGAGCAGGTTATCATCCTGGACAAAGGATGTAATCCCGGTCAGGAAGGCTCTGCCGATGAGATGTCGCAGGACTTGATCCGCCAGCAGTGTGAAGAGTCCAGACAACGACTCCAGACGGACTATGTGGATTATTACATTCTGCACCGGGACGACCCGGAGTACCCGGTGGGAGCGGTCATGGAAGTGCTGAATGAACTGCAGGAAGAGGGAAAGGTGCGGCACTTTGGTGTGTCCAACTGGACCTGGCAGAGAATCCGGGAGGGGAATAAATATGCTGCAGACCACGGTCTCAAGGGTTTTCAGGCTCTTAGCCCTGCCTACAGTCTGGCGGAGTTTGTCCACGATCCATGGGGAAGAAGTATTACATTGTCTGGAGCTGCCAATGAGAAAATGAGGGAAGCTTATTTTCAGTCTGGTCTGCCGGTGTTTACCTATTCTTCTCTGGCCAGAGGTTATCTGTCCGGCAAGTTTGTAACAGATGGGGACAGACCCATCGAAGATTGTCTTTGGTGGGCACCCATCAAAGAATATGATTGCCCGGAGAACAGACAGAGACTCCACCGGGCAGAAGAAATGGCACGAAAAAAAGAACTGACGGTGTCCCAGATTGCTTTAGCCTGGCTGTTACACCAGAGTGACAATCTGTTTCCTATCGTCAGTCCTTCTTCAACCTCTCATATGGAAGAGGTTATACAGTCGCTTACTGTCCCATTGACACAAAAGGAGCAAAACTGGCTTCTCATGGGTCAGTGATCGTAACTCATCAATTTCAACGGGCCGGATAAAAGAATGGCACCGCCGACTATGTTTCCCAGCGTGACAACGATCATGTTTCGGATCACATCGGCGGTGCTCATAATATCCGGGCACAGCGCATAGCCGATTGTGAAAAATCCCATGTTGGCGATGCAGTGTTCAAAGCCTGAGATAACGAAACAGGAAATGATACAAAAGATCAGTACCAGTTTACCGCACTCGCTTTTCATCCGTGTGCCGGTCCATACGGCCAGACATACCAGAAAGTTACAGAGGATACCACGCAGGAAAAGCTCTGTGGTGGATGCGCTCATTTTTCCCGGCAGGATCACGCGGTAATAAGCCGTCATGGTCTGGCGGGCAGCACCGCTGGCGGTAAAGATTAGTGAAAGGACCACACAGCCTAAGAAGTTTCCTACGTAACTAAGTCCCCACACCTTCAGAAGATCCTTCAGGGATACTTTCTTATTATAAAATCCTAATGCCATCGTCAGATTGTTGCCGGTAAAAAGTTCTCCGCCAATGAAAACTACCAGTCCGATGGCGATGGGGAACAAAAGAGCTCCTACTACTTTGGCAATCTCCGGATAACGGCCATACAGAACGGAAGCGGTTACGTTGGATAAAAGAATGGCAACCACGATCCAGAACCCGGCCATAATGGCACGGACAAAAAAGATACCGGTGTGATGATTGCACACATCCACTTTGTTGACAGCGGCAGACGATATAGTGTCTATATCTTGTGTAAACATATAGTTACCTCCCAAGGTGATTGATTTCATCTCACAGTATAGCATCTTTTACACAATAATACAAATTTTTGCTTTGAAATTTGTGCATTTATATGATAATATAGACCTGTATGAAAAAAATTAAGGAGAGGATTCATGGCGAAAGAAAAAATCGAAACGCTGGCAGTATTGGATTATTTGACACTTTTACCGAATCGAAGCGGATTATATTCCTTTTACTCAGGGCTATCTATTCAGGAATATGTAACAGCCATGTTTCTGGATATCGATAATTTTAAGCGCGTCAATGATACCTATGGACATCAGGTGGGAGATGAACTTCTGAAGGCAGTTACCAAAGATTTGCAGGAGATCGTGCCGGATGCCTATATTGCACGGATTGGTGGAGACGAATTCGTGATTTTGATCATTGGACAGAGAGAAAAACACGAGATATTAGAAGTGACCGAAGAGATCTGTGATTCAGTAGAACGGCTGGCTGTGTCGCCGGAAGTTCGTTCAGTGATCTCCCTGAGCGTGGGAGTGCTGTTAAATGAAAAGGCAGAGACTACTATTGATGATGTATTGTTCAAGAGTGATTCGGCTATGTATTACTCGAAGAAGACAGGTAAGAACCGCTATACATTCTACGAGCAGATCCAGGAAGAGATGGAGTTTAAAGCAAAAGTAGAAAGTTCTATGCAGCAGGCTATAGAGGATAATGAATTTAAGATTTATTTTAAGCCCATCATGAACATTGTCCGTTCCCGTATTGAGGCAGTGGAAGCGTCTATCCGCTGGTTCCGCAAAGATGGAGAGATCTGGAGCCCGGGACGGTTCTTGTCTATTATGGAAGAGAATGGCTTTGTTACTGTGTTGGAACGGCATGCTTTTGAGCGGCTTTGCTGGATGAAGGATAAGTACAAAGATATGGAATGTTCCCATATGCCTACCGGGGTGAATATGTCCAGGAAACATTTGTATCGCCGGAGTTTCGTAAAGGAACTGGTGGATATCACTGAGAAATATGGTGTCAGCCCTTCTGAGTTTGTGATTGAGATTGCAGAAATTCACGCCGGAGACAAAGAGATTTTGCAGAGAACAATTCTGGAGTTAAAGAAGGCAGGATTTGGTGTGGCCATTGATAACTTTGGAGCAGGCTACTCATCGCTGGCACTTCTTGTTACTACAGAGGCGGATGTGCTGAAACTGGATGAGAATTTTCTGGGAACCGTACAGGATGGTAAGAGCCGGGATATCATCATTGAAAACCTTATTAAGATGGCCAAGGGGCTTCATATGAACCTGGTAGTAGAAGGTATTAAGACAAAGCAGCAGGAGCAGTTTCTGGCAGGAGCCGGCTGTGAACTGGCAGAAGGTGTATACTATGCCGGTGCTTTGAACCAGGAAGAGTTTAATAAGTTTTATGAAGAGCATAAAGAAGCTGATGCCAAGGTAGTATCGTATCATTTTAATGGCAATCTGGATGACGAGACAGGAAAAAACAGTGGTACGGTCAGTGGAGAGATTGGTTATGGAAAGGGAATCATAGATTCTGTAGGAAGTCTGAAACTGCCGGGAGGAGAACAGATGACCAATGTGGTGCATCTTCCGAGAACACTTCTTGGCAACGAGAGCTATTCCGTTTCCCTGTGGGTGAAGGCAGACCGGTTAAACAACTGGACCTCCATCATTATGGCAAACTCCAACATCGGATTTGTCAGTCTGATACCATATGGATGGCAGAAATTGTCTATGTTCCGCATCAAAGATACCAGGCTGGACGAGAGCGGTGGATGGTATGATGCTTTGGGCGAGGAATTTTATGCAAAAGAATGGACTCATTTCTGCGCCACCTACAATTCCGTTACGGGTCTGAGCCGTATTTATCAGAACGGCAGGCTGGTAGGAAGTGTGGACAATACACTGGCTCTTACTAACCACAAGATTGTAGTGCTGGGCGGGGATTATTATAAACCGTCTTTCCAGGGGGAAGTAAGTGAACTCAGTGTTTATAATTGTGTATTGATGGAAAATGAAGTAAAGAAGATATACGATCACTATGCAAAAGACCCTACTTTCAGGGGGAAGAAGCAGTAAAAAGTGATAGATAAGAGACCGTTGCGGGCAAGGGAAGGCTGCAGCGGTCTTTGTAAGTCATAAGGAATATATTTGCAAAAAGGAGAACGAAATGAAAGACAGACGCTTGAAGATGGATCATATAACTCTGGGTGTGTGCTACTATCCGGAGCACTGGCCGGAGGATATGTGGCAGGCGGACTTGCAGGAAATGAAGCGGTGCGGCATTGAGGTGATCCGTATTGCGGAGTTTGCATGGAATAAGTTTGAGCCGCAGGAAGGTGTGTATACATTTGATTTTTTTGACCGCTTTATGGAAGTGGCGGAAAAGAAGGGCATGAAAGTGATCTTTTGTACCCCGACCGCCACGCCGCCTCTGTGGCTGACGGAGAAGTATCCGGAAGTTCTCAATGCGGATCTGGATGGTAATACATATTATCACGGCACCCGCAGGCATTATAATCTGACTTCGCCGGTGTACCGGGAATTTTCAAGAAAGATCACGGAAAAACTGGCTGAGCATTATGTGAACCATCCCCGGATCATTGGCTGGCAGCTGGACAATGAGATCAACTGTGAGATGGATGTGTATTATTCCGAAAGCGATCACACTGCCTTCCGTCGGTATATGAAGAAAAAATACGAGACGTTGGAACGGCTCAATGAGGCTATGGGGACGGTGTTCTGGAACCAGACTTATACGGATTGGGAGCAGGTGCACCTTACCAGACGGACCAATACATACGGTCAGACCAATCCACATTTCCAACTGGAAGAAAAACGCTTTATTGCGGCATCTGCAGCAGAGTTTTTCCACATTCAGAGTGAGGTGATCCGGAAGTGGCAGAAAAAATATGGCAGAGAGGATCAGTTTATTACTACCAACGGACTGTTCCGTCACATTGATTACCAGCAAGTGGTGGATGAGTCTATGGACTTTATTACTTTTGACAATTACCCTGCCTTTGCCTATGAAAATATTTTGGTGCCGGAGCAGACTAATGGCATGAAAGACCGCAATTCTTCCCAGATGCTGGCAAGAACAAGGAGTATTTCTCCCGTCTTTGGCATTATGGAACAGCAGTCGGGGGCCGGTGGATGGAACTGCCGTATGATGATGCCTATGCCAAAGCCGGGACAGATGCGTCTGTGGTCTCTGCAGGCCATTGCTCACGGTGCAGATTTTGTCAGTTATTTCCGCTGGCGTACTGCTACAGTAGGGACGGAAATCTACTGGCACGGGCTTCATGATTATGACAACCGGGAAAACCGCCGTGTCAGAGAACTGATCCAGACGGCAGAAACGGTGAAAAAAATCAGCCCTTATGTGACCGGACAGTTATTCCGGGCACCGATAGCCATTTTGATCGATTATGACAATGAATGGGACGGAGAAAATGACATTTGGCACGGACCGCTCCGGGAAAAGAGTATGGACGGATTGTTCTGTGCCCTGCAGAAGACTCACATACCGTACGATCTGGTTAATTTGAGAGAGGATGTAACGCCGGAAGATCTGGCTCGCTATCAGGTGGCTTTTTATCCGCATAGCACTATTTTTACAAAGAGACAGAAAGAGGTACTAGAAAAAGCAGTAGAAATGGGGCTTATCCTGCTGTTTGGATGCCGCAGCGGCTACAAAGATGAGACAGGCAGGTGCTACACCATGCCGATGCCTGGTTATGTGGGTGAACTGACCGGATGTCAGGTGGAAGAGTACACCTATGTATCACACTTTGATACGGAGGTCTGTATAGCATGGCAGGACAAACAGGCAGGAGCCAGAGAATTTCACGATGTGCTGGAAGTGACGGACGGACAGGTGGAGGCTGTTTTTTCCGGCAGGGGATGCCATTATGACGGAAAACCTGCCATTGTGTCTAAAAAGACAGGAAAAGGCTGTGCTTATTATGTAGGGACTATTTTTACGGAAGAACTGGCACGGATGATCGTAGAAACCATGGAACTTACAAAACTAAGCCCGGCATACGGCGAGATAAAACTGCCGGAGACCGTGGAATTGTGCCGCCGCGGAGATGTGACATTTTTACTGAATTACGAAGAAACACCTGCCAGAATCTGCCTGAAAGAACGAAAGATAGATCTGCTTACAGGGGAAGAGGTGCAGGGAGAGGCAGAGATACCGGCCAGAGATGTGAAAATACTTAAGTAACTCCCTTTACATTTTTTTTATTCTATAGTAAAATATTTAAGACTATGGAAAATAACATTTTATGGAGGTTATCATGAGCGAAAAGTTGAGAGTTGGTATCCTGGGCGGTACCGGTATGGTAGGACAGAGATTTATTTCTTTATTGGAAAATCATCCTTGGTTTGAAGTTGTAACAATAGCAGCAAGCCCAAGAAGTGCCGGGAAGACCTATGAAGAGGCTGTAGGGGGCCGCTGGAAGATGCAGACTCCGATGCCGGAAGCCGTTAAAAATATTGTTGTAAAAAATGTAAACGACATTGAAGCAGTAGCCAGTGAAGTAGATTTTTGTTTTAGTGCGGTAGACATGACAAAAGAAGAAATCAAAAAGATCGAAGAAGATTATGCAAAGGCTGAGATTCCGGTTGTATCCAACAACAGTGCACACCGCTGGACACCGGATGTACCGATGATCGTGCCGGAAGTAAATCCGGAACATCTGGAAGTCATCGAGAGCCAGAAAAAGAGACTTGGCACAAAGAGAGGATTCATCTGCGTTAAGCCAAACTGCTCAATCCAGAGTTATGCACCTGCCTTGACAGCCTGGAGAAAGTTCGAGCCGACTTTAGTAGTAGCTACTACTTATCAGGCTATTTCCGGAGCAGGCAAGACATTCAAAGACTGGCCTGAGATGGAGCACAACATTATCCCTTACATCGGCGGTGAGGAAGAGAAGAGTGAAAAAGAGCCACTGAGAATCTGGGGTAAGGTTGAAGATGGCAAGATCGTACCGGCAGAAGGACCATTGATCACCAGTCAGTGTATCCGTGTACCGGTTTTAGACGGACACACAGCAGCTGTTTTTGTTAACTTCAAACAGAAAGTGACAAAAGAAGAGCTGATTAAGGCTTTGGTAGAATTTGAGGGAGAACCTCAGAGACTGAACCTGCCAAATGCACCAAAGCAGTTTATCCAGTATATGGAAGAGGATGATCGTCCGCAGGTAGCACTGGATGTAAACTATGAAAACGGATTTGGTGTCAGCATCGGAAGACTCCGTGAGGATGCTTACTTTGACTGGAAGTTTGTAGGCTTGTCCCACAACACAGTCCGTGGAGCAGCAGGCGGTGCCCTTTTGATGGCAGAGCTTTTGAAAGCAAAAGGCTATATCACAGCCAAATAAGACACGAAATGCAGATAAATCATAACGAGGGAAAGGCGGTTTTATTCATTGAAAAATCTATGGATTAAAGATGGACACCTTTTGGACCCGGCAAATCATCGTGACGAAATATGTGATTTATATATCAAAGATGGAAAGGTTGTCTCTTTAGACAGCCTTTTGTCAGATAAGTCGGCAAAAGAGTTCCAGGATAACACAACGATCATTGATGCCAAAGGCAAGTATGTCATGCCGGGATTTCTGGACCTGCATGTACATCTGAGAGAACCTGGTTTTGAGTACAAAGAGACCATCAAAACAGGGACAGAAGCAGCAGCTAAGGGCGGTTTTACAGCAGTGTGCCCGATGCCAAACACCAAACCATCTACGGATTCACCCAAGATGATCAAGAAGATTTTGGAGATAGCAAAGAAAGACAGTCCGATCCATGTCTATCCGGTGGGGGCTGTCACTATCGGACAGATGGGAGAAAAAGTGACAGATATTCACGGCATGAAAGAGGCCGGAGCCAAGGCAATCAGTGAAGATGGCAAGTCGGTTATGAATGCCCAGGTGTACAGAGAGGCTATGAAAGAGGCGGCAAAAGAAGGGCTGCTTGTGATGGCTCACTGTGAGGACAAGAACATGGTAGGAAAAGGTGCCATGAATGCCGGCAAGAAAGCGGAAGAACTTGGAATGTGTGGCATTACTAACGGCGTGGAAGATGTGATCGTTGCAAGAGATATTTTGTTGGCCAAAGAAACCGGTGCCAGACTTCATCTGTGCCACTGTTCTACGGTAGACAGCGTGCATATGATAAGGGAAGCCAGGAAAATAGAACTTCCGGTATCCGGAGAAGTCTGTCCACATCATTTTTCCCTGACACAGGATGACATTCCGGGAGATGATGCCAATTATAAAATGAATCCGCCTCTGCGGAGCAAGGAAGATGTAGAGGCACTTTGTGTAGGACTGGCAGATGGTGTGATGGAGGCGATTTCCACAGACCATGCCCCTCATGGGGAGGAAGAAAAAAAACAGTCTATCGCCACAGCACCATTTGGTATCGTAGGTTCAGAGACAGCCTACTGTCTGGCGGTGACCAATCTGGTAAAAAAAGGGTATCTGACTCCGATGCAGTTAGTGGAGCGCATGAGTACCGGTCCCCACAGGATCTTAGGAGTGCCGGGAGGTAGTCTGGCAGAGGGAATGCCTGCGGATATTACCATCGCAGATATGGATTCCTGTTATAAGATTGATAAAAGTAAATTTGTATCCAAAGGAAAGAACACACCATTTGATGGCTGCGAAGTCTTTGGACGAGTTTTTTATACCATCGTTGATGGCAAAGTAGTATACACATATGAAGGAGGAGAAGAAGAATGAAAATTGATACACTTGTAAAAAACATTCAGAAAACTAATGCACCGATCGTAGTAGGACTGGATCCTATGTTGGGTTATGTGCCAAAGCACATTTTGGACAAAGCGGTAAAAGAACATGGAGAAACATTAGAGGCGGCAGGAGCTGCTATCTGGGAATACAACAAGGGAATCATTGATGCTGTTTATGATCTGATCCCGGCTGTAAAACCACAGATCGCCATGTATGAGCAGTTTGGTATCCCGGGTCTTGTGGCATTTGATAAAACTGTAAAATACTGTCAGGAAAAAGGTCTGGTTGTCATCGGTGATGTAAAGAGAGGCGACATCGGTTCTACTTCTACGGCATATGCCAACGGACATCTGGGAAGTGTAACCATCGGAAATACTGTATGCCGCGGTTTTGATGAAGACTTTATCACAGTAAACCCATATCTGGGAACAGACGGCATCAAACCATTTGTGGATGTATGTAAAGAAGAGAAAAAAGGAATTTTTGTCCTGGTTAAAACATCCAATCCATCTTCTGGCGAACTGCAGGATAAAGAAGTGGATGGCAAGCCTCTGTACGAACTGGTAGGCTCTTATGTGGACAAATGGGGCAGCGAGTGTGTAGGAGAAAGCGGTTACAGTGCAGTAGGTGCCGTGGTAGGTGCTACATATCCGGAGATGGGTAAAGTACTTCGTAAAGTAATGCCAAAATCCTATATTCTGGTACCTGGTTACGGTGCACAGGGCGGTACGGCAGATGGCTTAAAACCATACTTTAATGAAGATGGTCTGGGAGCCATCGTCAATTCATCCCGTGGTATTATCTGTGCATACAAACAGGAAAAATATGCTCAGTTTGGTGAGGCAAATTATGCCGATGCATCCAGACAGGCAGTGATCGATATGAGAGACGACATCAACAGTATTTTTTAATTAAAAGGAGACAGGTATGGCTAAGATACAGTGCAAGGCACAGGTGGTTTCCGTGGAAAAACTCCAGGAAGGAATTTTTTCCATGTGGCTGGAAGTCCCGGAAATCGCCTCACAGGCGGCAGCAGGACAGTTTATCTCTCTGTATTGTAAAAGCGAGGATAAACTTTTGCCAAGACCCATCAGTCTGTGCGAGATTGACAAAGAAAAAGGACAGCTCCGGCTGGTATTCCGTGTGGTTGGATACGGTACCGATGAATTTTCCCATATGAAAGCCGGGGAAGAGATTACGGTACTGGGACCTCTTGGTAACGGGTTTCCGCTGGAGGAAAAAGAGGCGGTGCTCATTGGCGGAGGAATCGGGATCCCGCCTATGCTGCAGCTGGCGAAAGAGCTGCCTGGCAAGGTAACCGTAGTTGTGGGTTACCGGGATGCCGACACATTTCTTATGAAAGAACTGGAGGAGGCAGCCGATCAGGTGGTAGTAGCTACGGAGGACGGAAGTCTGGGAACTAAAGGGAATGTTATAGATGCCATCAGGGAGCAGGGAGTAAAAGGAGAAATCCTGTATTCCTGTGGCCCGACACCGATGCTTCGGGGTGTAAAAACTCTGGGAGAAGAGTGGGGTGTACCGGCCTGGATTTCCATGGAAGAAAAAATGGCATGCGGAATCGGTGCCTGTCTTGCCTGTGTGTGCCAGTCCAAAGAAGTGGATGATCACTCCAAGGTACATAACAAAAGAATCTGCAAAGATGGTCCTGTCTTTCTGGCAGAAGAGATTGAACTGTAGAGAAAGGGAGGAAAGACAATGAGTGAATTATTAAAGACGACATTTGCCGGTGTAGAGTTTGACAACCCGGTAACGACAGCATCCGGTACCTTTGGTTCCGGTATGGAATATGGCGAATTTGTAGATCTTCACAAACTGGGTGCCGTAACAACAAAAGGTGTGGCCAATGTTCCATGGCCGGGCAATCCTACCCCTCGTATTGTAGAAACCCACGGTGGTATGTTAAATGCCATCGGACTGCAAAATCCAGGTATTGATACATTTATCAGCAGGGATCTGGCTTATCTCCATGAGCAGAAGGCCCGTATTATTGTGAATGTATGCGGCCGTTCCAAAGAAGATTATGTGGAAGTGGTAGAGAGACTGGCAGAGGAACAGGTGGACATGTTGGAAATCAACATTTCCTGCCCGAATGTAAAGGCTGGTGGTATCGCCTTCGGACAGAAACCGGAAATGGCAGAAGAGATTACCAGGGCAGTGAAGAAAGTGGCAAAACAGCCGGTGATCATGAAATTAAGTCCCAATGTAACCGATATAACGGAGATGGCAAAGGCAGTAGAGGCAGGAGGCGCAGACGGTGTGTCTCTCATCAATACGCTGACAGGAATGAAGATCGATGTAAACCGCAGAACTTTTGCTGTAGCCAATCAGACCGGTGGTATGTCCGGTCCGTGTGTGAAACCGGTAGCGGTGCGTATGGTATATCAGGTGGCGGGAGCGGTAAAAATCCCGATCCTTGGCATGGGGGGAATCCAGAACACAGAGGATGCACTGGAATTTCTCATGGCAGGGGCTACCATGGTAGCCGTGGGAACAGCAAATTTTTTCAATCCATATGCCACAAGTGAGATCGTAGACGGTCTGGAGGCCTATGCAAAAAAAGAGAAGTTAAATCATATTTCAGATATTATTGGTTGTGTACACCAGTAAAAGCAATGTTTTAAAGACGGAGGATAGAAGATGAAAGAGTATGTAATGGGCAATGGTGCCATTGCCCTGGGAGCGTTGGCTGCCGGCGTGAATCTTGTAGCAGGATATCCCGGCACACCATCTTCAGAAATTATTGAGACCATTGCGGCTCACCCATCGGAGGGGGTGTATGTGGAATGGTCTGTCAATGAAAAAGCAGCCATGGAGGTTGCTGCCAGTGCAGCCTACACAGGGGCGCGTACCATGGTTACTATGAAGCAGGTTGGATTGAATGTGGCTTCGGATCCGCTGATGTCCTTAGCTTATGTAGGAGTAGAGGGAGGCATGGTCATTGTCTCAGCCGACGATCCGGGTCCTATTTCTTCCCAGACTGAGCAGGATACAAGAAGATTTGCAGAATTTGCAAGGATTCCGGTGTTTGATCCGTCTTCGCCGGAAGAAGCCTATCAGATGATCCAGGACGCCTTTGCCTATTCAGAAAAATACAAGACGCCGGTTTTGTTCCGTCCGACTACCAGAGTATGCCACGCTTATGCATCCATTGAGGTGCCGGATACTTTTGAGGCGGCAAAACATGAACTGTTTCAGAAAGATTCCAGCCGGTTTGTTATTTTCCCAAGACTTTCTTTTGCTAACCATGCTATGATCGAAAAGAGAAATCCTGAGATGGGAAAAGATTTCTCCGGTTACAGCGGTAACAGTTTTGAACCGGGAGATGGTTCTTCCAGAAAGGTAATTTTTACTTCCGGTGTCAGTTATGCCTATGTAAAGGAGTTTATGAAAGATCACAAAGAGTTTGGGATCTGTAAGATCGCTACAGCGTATCCGTTTCCGGAAGATCTGGCCAGACGGGCGCTGAAGGAGGCAGATCAGGTTCTCTGTGTGGAAGAGTTAAGTCCTTTTATTGAGGAACAGCTTCTGAAATTGGTAGGAAAAGATCATCTGTTTGTAGAAATTTTGGGAAAACTCACCGGACATGTGCCGGCCAGCGGTGAAAATAACGCCAATCAGGTGGCAGATATTCTTTGTGGTTTCCTTGGGATCGAGCAGAAGTTTCAGGGAATCCGGACAGACGATGCACCGGCTCTTCCTGTGCGTCCGCCGGTATTGTGCGCCGGATGCCCGCACCGTGCTTCTTTTTACGCTGTAAAACAGGCTATGAAGGGACAGAGAAGTTATTTCTGCGGGGACATCGGATGTTACACACTGGGAAATGCCATGCCGTTAGATATGGTAGACACCTGTCTATGCATGGGAGCCGGTGTAACCATGGCCCAGGGATTCCACTGGGTAGACAAAGAAGGAAAGACTTTTGCTTTTATCGGAGATTCTACCTTTTTTGCTTCCGGTATGACAGGAGTTGTCAATGCGGTGTACAACGGAGCGGATATGGTACTGTGCGTGCTGGATAATTCTACTACAGCCATGACAGGACATCAGCCTCATCCAGGTACCGGACACAACCTGATGGGAAATATTGTTGATAAAGTAAGTATTCCGAAAGTCCTGGAAGGCATAGGGGTAAAAGAAATCCGTACCGTGGATCCGCTGGATCTGAAAAAAGCGGTGGAGACAGTGAAAGAATGTGCGGGGATGCCGGGGGTAAAGGCAATTATCTTTAAGTCACCGTGTATTGCCGTTTCAAGACCAACAGGGAAATGCCAGATCGAAGACTCCTGCATCCAGTGTAAGAAATGCATCCGGGAACTGGGATGCCCGGCACTGATCCTTAAGGAAGGAAAGGTAGCCATTGATGAAAATCTGTGTACCGGATGCGGACTTTGCAGCCAGGTCTGCCCGACAGCATCCATAGGAGGTAAGTGCCATGAATAAGGATATACTAATATGTGGTGTAGGAGGCCAGGGAACGGTGCTGGCGTCCAAATTGTTGGCGGCTTCTGCCATGGCAGAAGGAAATACAGTCCACTCGGCAGAGACCATTGGTATGGCTCAGCGCGGCGGCTCTGTTACCAGTCATGTACGGATCGGAGAAAGGGCTTTTTCTCCTTTGATCCCACAGGGAGCAGCGGATCTTTTGATGGCTTTTGAGCCGGCGGAGGCAGTGAGAAATCTTTCTTACTTGAAAGAAGGAGGCCTTGTGCTTGTGAATACGGCAGCAGTAAAACCCACCACAGAATCCATTCGCGATACAGGATATGACGGCGCAAAGATGCTTGACTATCTTGAGAAAAAATGTCATTGTATAAGAGTAGACGCAGATTCCGTGTGCAGAGAATTTGGTTCACAGCGGTACTTTAATGTAGTTATGCTGGGTGTTGCTATTGGAACCGGGATTTTTGACATTTCCGCCCAGACAGTGACAAAGGAGATTTTGAACCGGGTTCCGGAGAGATTTGCGGACATAAACTTGAAGGCATTTGAGACAGGAAGACAGATTGGAGGCACTTATGCAGCTAAATGACAGACAGATCCAGTTGATCGATGCACAGATCAAGCGGATGCAGAAGACAGATAATTATTATGGAAATATGTATAAAGAACTGGGAATCAAAGGGATTTCCAGTCAGGAAGAATTTGAGACTCTTCCTTTTTCATCTAAGGCGGATCTTAGAAATGCTTATCCTCTGGGAATCCAGGCAGTACCGGATGAAGAGGTGGTTAGGATCCATTCCTCTTCAGGAACGACAGGTAAACCTGTTATTATTCCTTACACAAAGAAGGATGTAGATGACTGGGCTACCATGTTTGCCAGATGTTATGAAACGGCCGGTATCACAAACAAAGACCGGATTCAGATCACACCGGGATACGGTTTGTGGACCGCCGGTATCGGATTTCAGGCGGGCTGTGAAAAATTGGGTGCCATGGCGGTCCCGATGGGACCGGGCAATACAGATAAACAGCTGCAGATGATGATGGATCTGGAGACGACAGTTATTACTGCCACCTCTTCTTATGCTCTTTTGCTGGCAGAAGAGATCAATAAAAGAGATCTTAAGAAAAAGATCCACCTGAAGAAAGGCGTTATCGGATCGGAGCGGTGGAGTGAAAAAATGCGTAATTACATCCGTGAGAATCTGGGAATCGAACTTTATGATATTTATGGACTGACAGAAATCTACGGACCGGGTATCGGCATTAACTGTTCTGAGCAGTCGGGCATGCATTACTGGGATGATTATCTTTATATTGAGATCATTGATCCAAAGACAGGAAAGCCTGTGCCGGACGGCGAAGAAGGTGAGATCGTCATTACTACACTGGTAAAAGAGGGAGCACCTCTGATCCGTTTCCGTACCCATGATATTTCCCGCATTATCCCGGGACAGTGCAATTGCGGCAGAACTTATCCAAGACTGGATATCATCAAGGGACGAAGCGATGACATGTTCAAGGTTCATGGTGTAAACATGTTCCCAAGCCAGGTAGAAGAACTGCTGGGACTGGTAGATGGTGTGTCCAGTGAGTACAATATTAATATTGCCCATGATGAGGAGAAAAATAAAGACATTATTCTTGTTACCGTGGAAGCAGAGGGCCGTGTCAACTTTGAAAAGACCGGCGGCATCATAAGGAATCTGTTTAAGTCACGGATTGGCGTAACACCAAAGATCACAGTAGTACCAATCGGAACACTGCCTCGCAGTGAGAAAAAGGCAAAGAGAGTGATCGACCACAGAGAACAGTAAAAAGATAGAAAGGCAGGTGAGATTCCGGTGCTGAATGAAGAAAAAATACGAAAAATGATCCGCTTGTCGGAGTACGAGCAGGGGGTAGGCAAACGGGATCTTGCCAGGGTCAGCCTTTTGAAAATGGACTATGTCCGGTTAAGTGCATTGAAAACACTGGTGTCGGTCATTATATCGGCGGTACTTTTTCTGGGGCTTTTGACGGTTTACCATATGGAGTATATTTTGAAAAATGCCCTGTCTCTTCCCTACATGCAGTTAGCACTGTGGGGCGGTATCAGTTTTGGCGTGGTAGTGCTGGTGTCCATTCTGGTAACTCTGAAAATGGCGTCCAGACAGTATGAGGAATCGGCACTGCGTGCAAGAGAGTATTATGAAACATTGGAAGAACTGAAAAAACTCAATGAAGAAGAACAGGGACAGGAGGATGATATATCATGATGGCATTGCTTGTGTTAAAAAGCAAGATAAAAAATTTTTATGAAAAACATTACTTCCCGGTCCGAAGCGCCATAAAGACATTGTGTGTGTTTCTGGTACTGCTTTTGATCCATACGAATATGGGATATATGCCGGCCTTAGACAATGTGTGGCTGTGGATTTTGATCGCGGGACTGTGCGGTGTAACACCGGATGCCGTATCCTGTCTTGTGACGATTGCTTTTATGACGCTGGAGACCCTTCAGGTGTCGGTGATGATGGCGGTGACATTTTTGATCGTCATAACCATTTATCTGCTTCTTTTTTCTCGTATGGAAAAAAGGCAGTGTGAACTGATGTTAGCCCTGCCGGTATTGTCTATGTTAAATATCGGATATGTGGTGGTGATCCTGGCGGCTTTGTTTTTTTCTCCGGCTATGATCCCGGCGGTGATCATGGGGCTTACCCTTCAGTACGGATTGCAGGGAGCTGACAGTTATATGGCCTCCCAGACCGGGGTGACAGACAGCGAGCAGGTATTTAATTCCCTGCATTATCTGGTGGATTACATTGCTTCGGCTAAGTGGTTCTGGGTAACGCTGGCGGCATACTGTGTGGCGTATCTTTGTATATATTTTATACGGAGAGGCAAATTCAAACATGCATCACAGATTGCTATTTTGGTAGGTTCTATCGTATTTATGGCGGTGGAACTGATCAGCAATATTTTGTTCGATCTGAATCTGGATCTGCTTCCTTTTACCATTCAAGTGATCGTGTGTATGGCCATTGCCTATGTGATCCAGTTTTTCCATTTGACATTGGATTATCACGGAACGAGAAAATTACAATTTGAAGATGATGAATATTATTACTATGTTACGGCGATTCCTAAATATAAGGTAGCAGTGGTAGACAAAACAGTTACCAGGATCATGCCGGAGGAAGAAGAGATTCCGACAGATCTGAGGTCGGAACTGGAAAAGGCCATGGAAGAAGAAATGGCGGAGACAAATAACAAAGATTTTGACGAATAGGAGAATGACAATGGGTGCAATAAGCGATTTCTTTCGAAATTATGTGGCATGGCTGACAATCCCTGAAATTACTTTGATCGATATTCTGGAAATTGTCATTATTGCCTATGCTTTTTATCATATTATCATATGGATCAAGGACACCAGGGCCTGGACTTTGTTAAAGGGAATGATTCTGCTGGGATTGATTTTTGTCGTGGCAGTGGTACTGGAAATGAATGTAGTGCTGTGGGTGTTCAAAAATGCCATGGTAGTAGGAATCATGGCGCTGGTTGTGATCTTCCAGCCGGAACTTAGAAATGCGCTGGAACAGCTGGGACGAAAAAATATTTTGGGAAGTCTCACTTCTTTTGACAACCAGAAAGCGAAAAATGAACGCTATTCGGAGCGGAGCATACAGGCCATCATCAAGGCTGTGTATGACATGGGAAAGGTAAAGACCGGTGCTCTTATTGTAGTGGAAAAAACCATTCAGTGCCGTGAATACGAACGGACAGGAATCCCTATTGACGCTGAGATCAGCAGCCAGTTGCTGGTAAATATATTTGAGCATAACACACCGCTTCATGATGGCGCCGTGCTGGTAAGAGACAACCGTATTGTGGCGGCTACCTGTTATCTGCCGTTGTCCAACAATCTGCAGGTCAGCAAAGAACTGGGAACAAGACACCGGGCTGGACTTGGTATCAGTGAGGTGTCGGATTCTCTTACGATCATTGTTTCAGAAGAGACAGGCCAGGTATCTCTGGCCAGTGATGGTAAACTTTACCGCAGCATCGATGCAGATACGCTTGAGATGAGGTTGAGACAGATCGCCAGAAGGAACTCAGAAGATGGCAGAAAAAAATGGTGGAAGGGAAGGAAGAAAAATGAAGAATAAACTTATGAAAAATCTCAGTTTGAAAATTCTATCCGTTGTGGCGGCATTTTTGTTCTGGCTGGTGATCATTAATGTGACTGACCCTACTACTGTGAAGACTTTTTATGGAATACCGGTTCAGGTGTTAAATGAAAATGTCATCACTTCTGCCAACCAGGTGTACGAGATTGAAAGCGGAGATTCCGTAAATATTACGGTAAAGGGAAAAAGGAGTTTTATCCAGTCCCTTTCCAACAATGATTTCGAGGCGACGGCAGATCTCAGTGAGTTGTCCAAAGTAAATGCAGTGACAGTGGATGTAAAACTGAAAAAAGTGACAGACAGTGCTTATGATCTGGATGCCGGCAGCGCAGTGATGAAAGTGAAACTGGAGAAGCGGGTTACCCAGAAGTTTAAGGTAGAAGTGGAAAGCCAGGGAGAACTCAGCGATAACTATGAACTGGGTGAGATGACGGCTAAGCCAAATATCCTGGAAGTTTCCTGCGGACAGTCTAAGTTCAAAAAGATTGACCATGTTGCAGTGGTTGTCAGTCTGAACGGTGAAAGTGAAGATTTTGAACGAAGCTATACACCGGTCCTTTATGATAAAAACGGAGACATTATTGACAGTTCCAATGTAACATTCAGCAGTGACACTGTCCTTGTTTACACCCAGGTCCTGCTTACTAAGAAGATTAATGTGACAGTGAAAACAAGTGGAACACCGGCGGCAGGATACCGGCTGATACAGACAGATTTTAAGCCGGAGAGTATCCGTGTAACCGGAGAGGCAGACTTATTGAAACGCCAGACGGAAGTAACGATTACCATCCCGATCAATGGCGAGAGAAAAGCAGTGGAACGGGAAATTGAGGTGGACAAGTATCTGCCGGAGGGTCTGCAGGTAGTAGGAGAAAATAAGACAATCTCTGTCCGCTGTGATATAGAGAAAAATGGGAAAAGAGCCTTTGTTCTGACCACCTCGGATATTGCGGTAAAGAATCTGCCGAGCAACTGTAACATGGAATTTGCGGACAATGAGTCCAAGTGGCAGGTAGCGGTCAGTGGCCGGGAAGCAGTGCTTAAAAATCTGCAGTTGAATGATCTGGGAGCCTATATTGACCTGAAGGGTATGGAAGTTGGAGAACATTCAGTAGATGTGCAGTATACTCTGCCAAATGGCGTGAAACTGAAGAATAAGATCAAGGTATCGGTCGTACTCGGCAGCCAGACATTAAATACAGATGGTCCGACGCCGACACCGGAGCCTACTTTACAGCCAAGTCAGACATCGGAAGAATAATTTTGAATAAGTAAATAAAAGAAGTTCTCTTCGTTTCAAAATGTGAAATGAAGGGAACTTCTTTTGGTTTAAATCATATTGATTCCGGTAACATGTATTACAGTGGAATGTTGCCGTGTTTTTTCTTTACGGAATCCAGTGAGCGCTTTTCGGACAACATCATGATGTCGCCGTAAAGGCGTTCTCTGGTAGCTTCTGGTTTGATGATCTCATCTACATAACCATGCATAGCGGCAATACCAGGATTCATGAATTTCTCATTGTATTCATCGATCTTTTCCTGACGGAATGCTTTCTTTTCTTCCGGTGACATAGTCTTCATCTTTTTACCGTACAGAATATCTGCCGCACCATCGGCACCCATAACAGCGATTTCGGCTGTTGGCCATGCATATACAAAGTCAGCCCGAAGGTGTTTGCTGCTCATAGCGATGTAAGCACCGCCGTATGCCTTGCGGAGGATTACATTAATCTTAATGGTAGTTGCTTCGCTGTATGCATATAAAAGTTTGGCACCGTGGCGGATGATACCTTTGTATTCCTGATCTTTCCCAGGCAGAAATCCCGGTACATCGGTGAGGGTGATGATCGGAATGTTAAATGCGTCACAATAACGGATGAATCGGGCTGCCTTGTCAGAAGAGTCACAGTCAAGAACACCGGCCATATATTTTGGCTGATCGGCTATGATACCGACGGCCACGCCTTTTAATCGTCCAAAACCAACTACCACATTGCGGGCAAACTCCTCCTGTACTTCAATGAAAGAAGAAGGATCTACAATTCCGTCGATCACGTCATGGATGTCGTAACTCTGGTTGCTGTGCTCAGGAATGACATGAGCCAGGTCATCGTTGAAAGTAACTCCTTCGTTGTAGGCAGGGAGACTGGCTGTGTTTTTGTGGATCAGTCCTTCTTCGTAGCAAGGAGGAAGAATGGCAATCAGATCTCTTACTTTCTTGAAACATTCTTTTTCAGAAGGCATATGGAAATGTGCCACACCACTTTTGGAAGCGTGGACATCGGCACCACCAAGAGCTTTGGCAGTAATGTCTTCGTTGGTTACTGTTTTGATAACGGCAGGACCGGTAACAAACATCTGGCTGATATCATCGATTACAAAGATAAAATCTGTGATACCCGGTGAATATACAGCACCGCCGGCACAGTTTCCGGCAATAATAGAAATCTGTGGGATGTAACCGGATGCCATGGTGTTGTAGTAGAAGATCTCGCCATAGCCTGCCAGGGCATTGACTCCTTCCTGGATACGGGCACCGCCGGAATCGTTGATGCCGATAACCGGGCAGCGGCTCTCGATGGCCATTTTAATTGCATTTGCGATCTTGAAACCGTGCTGCTTGCCCAGTGTACCGCCGATGACGGTAAAATCTTCTGAGTAAATAACTACTTTCTGGCCGCCGATGGTTCCGTATCCGGTGATCACACCGTCATAAGGGAACTGGCCTTTTTTAATATTGAAGGCATCTTCAAGATTGGTAATGTTGGATCCGATCTCCCGGAAGGAATCTTTATCAAGAAGCATACAGATTCGTTCCAAGGCATGAAGTTTGCCTAATTTATGTTGCTTTTCCATATTGTACATAGTTCTTTTCTCCTATTCTCTTTCCGTGGATTTTCAACCCGAAGGATGAAAATATGCAGTAAGTTTATTATAAAAAAAACACATATAATGATACCATATAGAGGGAATATGTCAACATTATGTTAGAAAGTTGGGTGGGGGAGTTGACGAATCCATTTGATAAATGCTATAATCAAATGATTAAAAAATTAAAAGGATGGTTTAGAGAATGAAACAGTTCATTGATAATTTTCGCAAGTATCTCTATCTTTTGAGCCAGCTTGTGAAGAAAAATATCAAACTTAGATATCGTCGTTCCTATTTAGGAATGTTGTGGACTTTGATCGAACCGCTTCTGACCATGATTGTTTTGTCTGTGGTGTTTGGAAGCATGCTGGGAAGAAACAGTTCCGATCTGGCATTTGCGGGAGTTCCGTTCCCAATCTATGTTCTGACAGGACGCTTGTTGTATTCGTTCTTTTCATCGGCTACCAACAGTGCCATGAGATCCATACGAAGCAATGGTGCCATGATCAAGAAAGTGTATGTTCCTAAGTATATTTATCCTTTTTCAGGGATTCTTGCGAATTTTATCATTTTCCTGATTTCGTTGATCGTGCTGGTAGGCGTTATGGTATTCTTTGTTGCCAATGGTTCATACCATGCACCAATGAATGGTTACATGGTTCTTTCCATTGTGCCCCTTGTCAACTTGTTTATTCTGGCAATGGGAGTGGGCATGATACTGGCTACTCTGTGTGTATTCTTCAGAGATATTGAATATTTGTGGAGCGTTATGCTGATGATGATCATGTATTGTAGTGCGATCTTCTATTTTGTAGACAACATGAGCAAGAGTACACAGCTTATCGTAAAGGCAAACCCACTGTTTGGAATCATCAACAATTTCCGTCGTGCATTGTTTGGACAGCCACTTGATATGACGCTGTTTACATATACATCGGTGATTTCTGTAGCAGCACTTTTGATAGGAATGTTTGTATTCTACAAGAAACAGGATGCGTTCATTTTGAACATCTAGTCAGGAGGAGGAGAACATGGCCAAGAAACAACTGGCAATGAAAGTAGACCATGTCAGTATGAGATTCAATCTCAGTTCTGAGAAGGTTGACAACATAAAAGAGTATGTGATCAAGATGATCAAGAAAGAGCTGATGTTCCAGGAGTTCTGGGCGTTGAGAGATATATCTTTTGAAGTAAAAAAAGGTGACAGGGTCGGTATCATGGGATTGAACGGTGCCGGAAAAAGTACCTTGCTCAAGATTGTCTCCGGCGTACTGAAAGCCACGGAGGGAACCGTGACGACCAACGGAAAGATTGCCCCTCTTCTGGAACTGGGTGCCGGATTTGACAAGCAGTATACCGGTGCTGAGAATATTTTCCTTTATGGAGCCATGCTTGGTTACAGCAAGGAGTTTTTGGAAGAAAAATATGATGAGATTGTAGAGTTCTCGGAACTGGGGGATTTCATCAATGTACCGGTGAAGAATTATTCATCCGGTATGAGATCCCGTCTGGGATTTTCCGTGGCTACTATCGTAGAGCCGGATATATTGATCTTAGATGAGGTCCTGAGTGTAGGAGATGCTAAATTCCGCAAAAAATGCGAGAAGAGAGTGCAGGATATGTTTGACCAGGGCGTTACCGTCCTGTTCGTATCCCATTCCACACCACAGGTTCTGCGTATGTGCAATAAGGGAATTCTGCTGGAGCATGGGCAGCTCATCGCCCAGGGAACGGCAGAAGATGTAGTCAGCTTTTACGAAGCTAAAATGAGTGAAAATGAAAACGCGAACTAATCGCGTGAAATCTGGAGGAAAAAAATGAAGAAAGTAATTACTTATGGAACATTTGATCTGCTTCATGTAGGACACATTAACTTGTTGAGAAGAGCAAAAGCACTGGGAGATTATCTTATTGTTGTATGTTCTTCCGATGAATTTAACGCTGGAAAAGGAAAGAAAGCCTATCATTCTTTTGAAGACAGAAAGACAATCCTGGAAGCAATCCGCTATGTAGATGAAGTGTTGCCGGAGTACACATGGGAACAGAAAATTGATGATGTAGTAAATAATGATGTAGATATTTTCGTTATGGGAAATGACTGGGAAGGCAAATTTGACTTCTTGAAAGATTACTGTGAAGTTGTATATCTTCCAAGAACCGAAGGAATCTCTACAACGAAGATTAAAAACGATCTCAATATGAACAATGATTAAGAAATTTGGATATTATATATTTGCGGCGTTTTTCTCACTGTTCCGCCTGTGTCCCCTTAATAAAGATAAGGTGTTTTTAGTGGCCACCCATGATGACGGACCGGAGGGAAACATCGGTCTGATGGTAGAATACATTAAGAAAGAAAGAGCCGGTACCAAATTTGTATATCTTACGAAGGAAGATGGGATCCGAAAGCCTTTTTCTTTTTTCTTTGCTAAGGCGTACCATATGGCTACGGCATCGGTGATCTTGATGGATAATGAATTTATGCCGATGGCGTACACACCTGTATCCAGCAAAGCCAAGGTAGTTCAGTTGTGGCATGGAACCGGAACTATCAAAAAGTTTGGTCTGGATGCGGATCCTCCAGAGGTGAGGAAACTGGCTAGAAAGATCAATAAAAGGATCACTCATCTGATCGTAAATTCGGAAAAAACAAAAAAGCAGTACAGCAGCGCTTTCGGGATTCCGCCGGAGCGGATCTATATCACGGGACTGCCCCGTACGGACCTGATCCTGGATCCGGAACGAATGGGGATCATGGAAAATGAGTTTTACGAGCAGTATCCCGCTCTCAGAGAAAAAAGGATTACCTTGTATGCACCTACTTTCCGGGATGAGCAGGCAGCGTCCCCGGAACTGGGACTGGATTTTTCCGGTTTTTCGCTTGCGGAAGAGGATGTAGTGCTGTTGAGACTTCATCCCTTTGTGTCAGATCATTTTTCGCTGGATGAAGCATCTTACAATGGAAAAGTCATGGATTTTTCCCATTATCCGGGAGTGACTACTCTTTTGAGAGTGGCAGACTGTCTTATTACAGATTACTCGTCTATTGTTTTTGAGTATGCACTGATGCATAAACCGGTTTTGTTTTACGCATATGATCTGGAACAATTTGAGACAGAGGGACGGAACTTCTATGAAGATTACGTTTCTACGGTGCCGGGACCGGTGTGCCGGGACCAGAATACACTGCATGAGCAGTGGATGGAAGTAATGGGAAGGTCTGTCAGTCAGGAAGACTTTTTGAATGAGAATTACCGGTATCTGGACGGCGGCGCAAGAAAAAGGGTTTTTGAATTGATTTTTAACTGAAACTGTTATATAATGTCGTAAGGATTTTTTTATTTTTTACAATACTATGAACACGGGAGGTCTAAAGTGAAAACACTAGTAAGCAGAAAACTGAGTTTTGTTTTCTTAATTATTCAGCTGCTTGTTTCAGCAGCGTTGGTAGGATTGTCGATTTATGTAGGTTTTGTACCTGTCAAATATATTGTAGCACTGACTGTAGTGTGTGTGGTATTACTTGCATATCAGGTATGTTCCCAGATGACACATTCCAGTTATATTATCGGTAGGGTGCTGTGCATATTTTTCTGTGCGTTCTATGTAGGAGGCGGTTATTATATGTACGACTCTTACGCAGCCATGGAAGATATCGGCGGTGCCGAGACAAAGGTAGATATCATTTCTTTCTATGTATTGAAAGATGACCCGGCAAAGACCATTGATGATGCCAAAAATTATAAGTTTGGTATTCTTTCACAGCAGGACAGAGAGAATACAGATAAGGCGCTGGCTCAGGTAAATAAAGATCTTTCTACTACGGTTCAGACTGTTGAGTATGAAGATACAGCTACGCTGGTAGATGCTTTGTATGCAAAAGAAGTTCAGGTTATTGTATTTAACCAGGCATTTTTGAATTCTATTACAGATCAGTATGATACTTTCTCAAAGGATACCAGAGTCCTTGGAGAGCATCAGGAAGAAACAAAGGTAGTACGGGAAATTGAAGATATTGATATTACTACCAAGCCGTTTACGGTATATATCAGTGGTATCGATGTGTATGGTAAGATTGCACAGACCAGTCGAAGTGATGTAAATATTATTGCCACAGTTAATCCTGTTACTAAAAAAGTGCTGCTTACATCTACTCCTCGTGATTATTATGTACCGTTGTACGGAGAGAATGGTAAGTCGGTATCAGGCGGTATGCCGGATAAACTGACTCATGCAGGTATTTACGGTATTGACTGTTCCATCGGAACACTGGAAAAAATATACGATATCAAGATTGATTATTATGTACGAGTGAACTTCACCAGTCTGAAGAAGATCGTAGATCTTTTGGGCGGTGTAGAGGTTTATTCCGATTATGACTTTATTTCTGACTGGGGACCTCATGGTGCAGGAACTCATTATAAGTTCAAAAAAGGTTATAATAAAGTAAATGGTAAGAAAGCTTTGGCATTCTGCCGAGAGAGACACCATTTTGCTAACGGAGATTATCAGCGTGGCCGTGACCACCAGCATATGATCGAGGCAATTCTTAATAAGGCGATGTCACCATCCATACTGCAGAACTTCACAGGTCTTTTGAAGGAATCTAAGAATATGTTCCAGACCAGTATGTCTACCAAGAAAATCAGTTCTCTCTGCAACATGCAGTTAAATGACATGGCTAAATGGAAGATTTCTTATGCTAACGCAGAAGGAACAGGAGCAAAGAAGACGACTTACTCTATCCGTTCTACAGCCTTGTATGTATGTGAGCCAAACTATGCTTCGATAGAAAAAGTAAAGAAAAAAATGAAAAAATACAGTACAGAGGTTAAGGAAACAGATGAGACGGAGAAAGCCGCACAGAGTCAGGATGCGACAGATCCAAGTGCTCATGCTACTATGAAACCGTGATTTTTATTGAATAAAACACAACGGCCGCATTTATTGCGGTCGTTTGTTGGATTTTGCAAAAAACAGGAGGCTTGTAAAGATGGAACCAAGACAGATACCGTTTTCACCACCGGATATCAGTGAAGAAGAGATCGAAGAGGTAGCGGATACCCTCCGGTCCGGATGGATCACTACAGGACCAAAGACGAAAAGGTTTGAAAAAGAAATTGCAGACTTTTGTCATACTAAAAAAGCTGTATGTTTAAATTCCTCTACAGCGGCTATGGAGATGACACTCCGTTTGTTTGGCATTGGTCCGGGGGATGAGGTTATTACATCTGCATATACTTATACAGCCACAGCCAGTGCTATCGTACATACAGGAGCTAAGCCGGTGCTGATTGATGTGCAGCCGGGATCTTATGAGATGGATTACGAGGCGGTAATAAAAGCAGTGGGACCACATACTAAAGCTATTGTTCCGGTTGATATAGCAGGGGTTCCCTGTGATTATGACAAAATTCTAAAGATTGCAGAAGAGACCAGAGAGTGTTTTCAACCATCTGAGAATAAATATCAGAAGGCTATGGGAAGGATTATGATCATGGCTGATTCAGCTCATGGGTTTGGAGCCGTAAGAGAGGGAAAAGTGTCTGGTGAAATGGCAGATTTTACTACATTTTCTTTTCATGCTGTTAAAAATCTTACGACAGCAGAAGGCGGTGCTGTTGTATGGAAAGAAATACCGGGGGTGGATTCGGAAGAAATCTACCGGGATTATATGCTTTTGTCCCTTCACGGCCAGTCCAAAGATGCCCTGGCAAAAACAAAGGCAGGTGCCTGGGAATATGATATTTTGTCACCGGCTTATAAGTGCAATATGACAGATATTATGGCATCAATTGGTCTGGTTCAGTTTAGACGCTATCCGGGTATGCTTGCCAGACGAAAAGATATTGTAAAGCGGTATGAAAAAGGACTGGATAAGATCAATCAGTCTTTGAAAGACCACAAACTTACAAGTCTGATACATTATAATGATATGATACAGTCCAGCGGGCATTTGTTTTTGATGCGGATCACATCCATTACACCGGAACAGAGAAATCTT